>Ga0066256_1000168_pt1 | contig 281395 bp, 252 predicted proteins | sample ThiBio_1000_biof_FD_87107 | JGI IMG/M metagenome (GOLD analysis project Ga0066256, IMG submission 87107) | Wastewater bioreactor microbial communities from Cape Town, South Africa - Thiocy_expt_1000_biof (version 2) | ecosystem: Engineered > Bioreactor > Thiocyanate-remediating >... | reverse complement strand
TTGTGGGACTCCGGCCGCGGCGCGGTCTGCGGAGGTCCGTTCGGCCAGCCCCGCGAGATCGCCAGTCTGGATGAGGTCGTTCTGATCGTGCGCCGGGCCTCGGGCGTGTCGTTCGACCACGCCCTGCCGTCCTTCCATCTGTACGGAACGGATATCGTGCTCGAAGCACGCAAGGCCGGTCTGAAATCCTACGCGATCGATCTTCCCGTCATCCACAACAGCAAGGCGAATGTCCATCTCGACCAGACCTATGTCGCGGCTTACCGCTTCATGGTCCGCAAATGGAAAGCGCTGCTTCCCTGGCCGACCGTGATCGTTCAGCTAAGGGACAATCCGCTGACATTGCAGCTTCGCCGTATCCGGCTGCGATACAAGGCGCTGCGCCGCGCATCCACGCTGCATCCCATGCTGGAATTCCCGGAAACGAAGGCGCGAGAGCTGGGGTTTGCGCCGGCGGAAGAGACGCGGGAGACGGCTTGAACCGCCCGGCGCCCCTGCTCGAATGGACCGATGCTCCTATCGCCGCCCGTCAGGTGTGACGCGGCGGCGCCGGTGCAGCCGATCCGCTCCATCTGCCTTTCCGCATTGGCGCGGCAAATGCCGGATTCGACATCATCCCGCGGAAGGCTTCGGCATCGACGGTATCGGGATTGATCAGGATACGGTCGTCGCGATATTTCCAGCGGACCCGCGATGAATGGAAGCTGTAGCCGATGCTGCGATAGGCATACGGACTGACGAAGCCGTGAAGCATTTTCTTCCACTTCGAGATGTTGTCCCTGTTCCAGGCGGACCAGTTGCCGGTTTCAAATCTCGCCCAGGTATCGTCATAGTCGGACTGGATCACACTCAGCGGGATGTCGCCGGCGGCCTTCTTCGAGAGGATCAGCATCATCATCTGATCCTCGAATGGAATTTCATTCCGCCGCTTGAGATCGACCGGACGCCTGATCAGGCTCCACATCTTCGGGCGGGACAGATTGACCAGAAAGACGCTGGTGTCCTCGAAGCCGTTTCGCTTGCTGAAAAGGCTGTAGAAGAATTCCGGCGAGAATTGATAGAGCCCGTGCGAGGGAAACCCGTTCGCGTTGGTCCCGATCAGGACGTGGCCGCCCGGCTTGACCAAATTCACGATGTTGTCGACCACCTGCGCGACGTTGAAGATGTGTTCGATCGAACCGAAATCGAGGAACGTATCGAATTGCCCGCGCAGGTCCTGCGGGATCGGACGATTGAAATCATGAATCAGCGATGCGCCTTCGAAGGCGGAAGCGTCGATCGATGTGATGTTCTCGGCGCCGAGTTTGCACAGCAGCGGCTCGCAATAGGCGCCCACCGCGATGGACTCGTCATATGCGGCGCCGACATTCTCCCGCACCACATCATATTCCTGTTTCCAGAAATGGATCTCGTGCCGTCCCAGCGTGACCGTGTTGCGGAAGTTGAATTTGTAAACCCGGCTTGCGAAGCTCAGAGCCCGGAGACCTGTCAGATCGATACCCACGATTGACTCCTGTCGATTCCAGCCGCGATGCGAATATCGCCGCGAGCGGCGGCATCACCGCGCCAGCGAACTCTGCGCCTTCGTAAAACCGGAGCGCGCGTAATACACTCTTCTGCGCATCCCGCGCGCGATCCGCAGACTTTCGCGCGCCATGGATGACAGCACCGAAGGCGGAAGAACGATCGGCCCCTGCGGTTCGAGCCACGCGCGCACCTGCGCATGCGCGGGCCCGAGCGTCGCCAGCAGTCGGTCCCAAAGCTCCGGATTCATCGAATCGTGAAAATGCAGAACGCTGACGTCCGCAACCCTGGCGGCGTCGTAGTTCGCCGGCAGATGGCTGCACACCGGAAAATTGCTCGAATCCGGCAACGCCTTCCAGGCAAGCCCCAGCCGGATGACGGTCAAGCCGAGCACCACCTGATCCATGAAATGGACCTGGGAGTGGGTTCGCGCCACCCGCCGATCAAGAAATATCTTGAAGTCGCCGAGAAACTCCCTGCCGAACCGGGCCGCGCGGCGGTACACGTAAAGGCCCGCATTCCAGTAGAAGCGGATGCGATGGCCATCGCCGGTGTACAGCCACGGCAATTGGTCGGCGTCCTTGTCGATGACGGCGGCGGATCGCTGCCAGAACGGATCGTTCGGGTCGGTCTCTCCCCTGGAGCCGATCACCCCGGCATCGGGAGCGCTGGCGAGAAAATCCACGCCGGGCTGCAGTTCGAGACCGTTGGGCTCGCGCAGAAAGAGAATGTCGCTGTCCACCCACGCGATCGCCTCGGTGGAGACATGCTGCTCGACCGCCGCGATCGCTTCCGCCTTGTTCATATAATGGTGCCAGGCATACGGATTATGCGGAGACACCTGAAGATGCCTGATGCCGAGCTCCGCCATGCGGCGGCGCGTCTGGAATGATAGCGGCGGCGTCATGCGCGGCGTCACCGCCACAACCTCCAGATTCGCAAAGCGGCCGCCGAAGCGTCGGAGGCTCTCGACCATCCGGATTGTCAGGGGTTCGAGCAATCCCGATTCGATGCAGACGACGATCGTCATCGAAAGCGGCCTGCGAGGAGCCCGATAGTCTTCCATTGGAGACGTGCTCCCTACGACAATCCCCGCTCCGACATTCTTCCGGGCGCGAATGCCGACATTCCGCCGAAAGCCGCCCCCGGCATGTCTGCGATGCCCGAGGATGATGTCAGGGGTCGGATGATAGTTGAACGTCAATTAATGACAATATATAATTTATTTAAATTGGCCTGCTATTTAATTGGCAGGGAAAAGCGTCGAACCCGAGGCGCCCCGCCGCGCCGGACAGTCCCGGCCCGCATGCACGATGGCAGCGTTCGCCCTGAAACAATGGAGACATCGGATCATGACCCGGTATGGCGAAGCGCGTCAGGTCAGGGATTGAGAGGACCCCTTGCGGTTTTACCCGACAGGTCTGCGGGACGCCGTTCTCATTCAACTGGATCCGGTGCGCGACAGGCGCGGCTTGTTCGCCCGCAACTTCTGCGCGGACGAATTTGCCGCACACGGGCTGGAAACCAATTTCCCGCAACACAGCCTCTCGGTTTCGATACGCAAGGGCACGCTGCGAGGCATGCATTATCAGCGCGATCCTCACGGCGAGGTCAAACTGGTCCGCTGCAGCCGGGGCGCCATTCTGGATGTCATCATCGACATCAGGACGGATTCGCCGACATTTCGCCGCTGGCAGGAATTCGAGCTGTCGCCCGGCAGCGGCCGCGAACTCTATATTCCGAAAGGGTTCGCCCACGGCTTTCAGACCCTCAGCGACGATGTCGAGGTGAGCTATCTGATTTCCGCGCCATACCGACCGGAATCGGCCCACGGCGTGCGTTACGACGATCCGGCGTTCGGAATCACCTGGCCGTTCCCGGTCACGGAGATTTCCGAAAAGGATCTGCACTGGCCCGACTTCCCCGCATAGCCGCGTTGCTAACAACCTGTCGCAAAGCGGCGTTTCCCGCGCCGGAGCAATCAGCGCGGCGGCGCGGCGGGTTTCTCAGGCGCGGTATCGTGGCGGACCAGCAGGCCTTTATGCTCCAGCAACTGTGCCGTTCTTTGGATGACGGCGAACGGCAAGTTCGCGCGCTCGGCAATATCGAGTAGCGAGTGCGTCCCGTCCGACAGATTGAGAATCCAGAGCATCGCCATGTTGGCGGCCGCGGCGTCCTTGTCCCCGCCGATCATGCCGTAAAGTCCGCGCCGCCCAAGCTGCGGCTCGCATTTCCGCACAGTGTTGCGATAGAGCGCATCGTTCTCGACGACATTGATCGCTTCGCTGATCAGACGATAGGACACCGCCAGGTGCTCCGGAGCGATGAATTCGAGATTGTCGGCCGAGGTGTGATATTCGGGAATTTCGCCGAACCTGGAGCGCTGCAGCAGTCCCACCGGCAAATTGAAGCCGGGCGAGCAATACTGGCGCTCGTCATAACCATAGGGAGAAAAATCGAGGATCGCAGGCGACAACCCGCAGTGACGCAGGACATGGGCCATCGTCCGATCGATCGCGGCATCGCCGCGGCGACTCTTCTTGTAGGTCGGCCCGCCGCCGTCTCCCACCATCGACACCACCAATCCGTGCTTGATGAGCCGGCTCCGCGCTTCGTTGCGCGCCAGCCAGGCGATGGCGCCGATGGTTCCGGGCGCGAACAGGAAACGGTAGCTGTAGCGCGTCTTCACCCCCGCCATCCGCTTCGCAAGCTGCGTCAGCAACGCCACGCCCGAACAATTGTCGTTGGCGAGCGAGGGATGGCAGACATGGGCGGAGAGCAAGAACTCCTCGTCGGTCTCGCCTCTGTGCAGGTACTCGCCATAGGTCAGATGTCCGTCCGCGAGCCGGGAGTCGATCACCACCTCGTAGGTCTCATCGCGCAGGCTCTCGAGCAGACGATGAGGCATGCAGAATGCCCAGTTCTCGGCATAATAGGATGTCCGATAGGGAATGAGATCGGGCTGATCGGGCAGCGTATGAACGTGCCGCTTGAGTTGAGCCAGTGACACACGCTGGCGCACCGGCACGCTGTAGCTCATGACGTGCAGGTTCGACCTTGCGAAATCGACGATCTTTTCGCCCTGCTCGTTCCTGATATAGGCCTCGCGGATGTTCCACTCCTGCGGGATCACCCAGTCGAACACCGCCGTCCCGGTCGGAACGTCGTGAATCTCCAGCGGGATGTGCGCGCCGATCTCCCGCAGCGTTTCGCGCACGCCCTCGCCGGTGATGCTGCGACAGATCGGGTAAATCCGCGCGGCGAAATCGAAGATCTCCCTGCCGGTGCTCTCTCCAACACTGTTCTCGCGCAAGCTTCGCTGAACGTTCATGCCGTTGCTTTGAGCTGAAGCGGCACATGCCGCAATCCGGGGTCGAGCATTCCCTCCGCCAGCAGCTTCTTGATGTGGCCGATCCGCTGATAACGCGGCCCCTCGAACTCCTCGAGCGTCAGTCCCGACGAACGGTAAGCGTTGTAGAGTTGTTCGGCGCCCATGCGGGCATCCCATTGCGGCTTGAAGTCAGGCAGCACGCGACGGATCTTCTCGAAACTCACGCGGTACGAGCGCTTGTCGGGCCCCGCATCGTCCGCGAAGCCAAGGCTGCAATTCGGCACGACATCGGCCACGATCTCGGCCAGATCCCGAATGCGATAATTGTGAGCGGTCTGACCGACATTGAAAGCCTCGTTGAAAACCCGCTCGGCGGGCGCCTCCATGGCGGCGATGAACGCACGGGAGATATCCTCGATATGAACGATCGGCCGCCACGGCGTGCCGTCCGACTTCAGATGGATCTGGCCCGTCGTCACCGCCCAGGCGACAAGATTGTTCAGAACGATGTCGAAGCGCAGCCGCGGCGACAGGCCATAAGCCGTCGCCGGACGCAGATAGACCGGACAGAAGCCATCGCCGGCCAGTCGCGAGATATCGCGCTCGGACATCACCTTCGACTCGCCGTAGGCCGTCACGGGATTGAGCGCGCCGGTCTCATCGATCATCCCTTCCCCCGCCTGCCCGTAATTGCTGCAGGATGAGGCGAGGATGAAGCGGCGAACCCCCGCCTGCTTGGCGAGTGTGGCAACCCGTACACTGGCGCGGTGATTGATCTCGTCGGTGAGACCGGGCTTGAGATCGCCGAGCGGATCGTTGGACAACGCGGCCAGATGCAGCACCGCGTCGAAGCCGGCGAGATCGTCCGCCGAGACATCGCGGACATCCTTGCGGATCGTCGCCACCTCGCGGATCGGGCCGCCTCCGGCAAAAGTGCAGCGGGAATACAGATCGCTGTCGATACCGCGGACCTCGTGCCCCGCGCGGACCAGCATGGGAGTAAGAACCGTACCGATATAGCCAAGATGTCCGGTCACAATCACGCGCATGAGTTTTCTCCGGTTCGATCATCATTTGTGAACGTCGCTCGTCTGCGCTGCCCGTCCATCCCGACCATCTCAGGTCCGAACCGGCATGTCCTGCCAGATGCCGCGCGTGTCGATCACATCGAGATGGCGGCGCTCGGCGAGCGGCGCCATTTTGAATTCGTCGTGATCGACCAGAAGAAGGGCGATCTCGCAGCTATGCAGGGCCTGATCGATCTCCATCATCTCCACTCCATGCTTGGCGAGCACGGGCGGGAGCTGACGCAGATTCGGCTCGACGATCTTGATCCGCGGTCCGTATTTTTCCGCGAGATGCGAGGCGATTTCCAGCGCCGGACTTTCCCGCAGATCATCGACATTGGCCTTGAAGGCCAAACCGCAACAGGCGACGTTGGCGTAGGGATGATCCTCGATCAGCGCGACGGCGCGTTCGATGATCAGCGCCGTCTTGCGATTGTTCACCTCGCGGCTGGTCTTCATGACCCTGGCGAGTTCCGGCACGGCATCGATGATGAACCAGGGATCGATCGCGATGCAATGTCCTCCGACGCCCGGTCCCGGCCGCAACACATTCACGCGCGGGTGACGATTGGCCAGATCGATGACCTCCCAGACGTTGATGTCATAGTGATCGCAAATGATGGAAAGCTCGTTGGCGAAGGCGATGTTGGTGTCCCGGTAGGCGTTTTCGGTCAGTTTCACCAGTTCGGCGGCTCGCGCCGTCGTCGCCACGCATGCGCCGCGCACAAACATCTTGTAGAAGCGCTGGGCGCGCCGCGCGCACATCGTGGTGATGCCGCCGATGCAGCGGTCGTTGTTGACCAGCTCGGAGATGATCCGTCCCGGCAGCACCCGCTCCGGACAATACGCGACCGAAATCGAAGCTTTGCCATTGGGCGGCCCGACGCTCAGGTCGGGGCGTCGCTCCACGATCCTTTGGGCGATCTTCTCCGTCGTGCCGACCGGCGACGTCGATTCCAGAATCACCAGATTTCCCGGAGCGAGAAGATCGACGATATGATCGACCGCGGCCATCACACAGCTCAGATCCGGCCGGTTTTCGGAATCGATCGGAGTCGGCACCGCGATCATGAACACGTCCGCCGCCTCGGGCTCGGTCGTGACCGTCAACGAGCCGTTGGACACGACCTTCTGCACCAGACCGTCGAGGTCCGGTTCGGCGATATGGATGGCGCCGGAGGCGACCGTCTTGACGATACTCGCGTTGGTATCGATCCCGACGACCCGCATCCCCCGACTGGCGATGAGCGCCGCCGTGGGCAATCCGATATATCCGAGGCCGATAACCGCCACCTTCTGAAATTCAGGCATCGAGAACCGCCCTCACGATACGCTCGCTCGCATGGCCGTCCCCGAACGGATTGTGGGCGCGGGCCATCGCCAGATAGTGATTGTCGTCGTCGAGCAGACGGACGGTTTCGTCCACGATCCTGCTGGTGCTTGCGCCGACGAGGCGGGCCGTGCCGGCTTCAACGCCTTCGGGCCGCTCGGTGGTCTCGCGCATCACAAGAACAGGCTTGCCGAGCGTCGGCGCCTCCTCCTGAACGCCGCCGGAATCCGTCAGAACGAGATAGGACAGGGAAAGCAGGCTGACGAAGTCGGTATATTCCTGCGGGGATATCAGTTCGACGCGAGGATGATCGGAAAAGCGTGCCGACAGCACGTCATGCACGTTCGGATTGGGGTGGACCGGAAGGACGATCGCGACATCTTCGCGGCGGAGGATTTCCAGAAGCGCTTCGACGATGTTGAGCACGCCGGACCCGAAATTCTCGCGGCGATGGCACGTCACCAGAATGATGCGCCGGTTTCCGTGCTTTGCCGTGATGCTCTTCCAGCGGGACGCCAGATGCGGATCGGCATCGACCATGGATTTGGCGGCGAGCAACGCATCGACGACCGTATTCCCGGTCACGTGGATGCGGTCCGTCGGGATGTTCTCGCGCCGCAGCGCCTCGGCGGCGCGCTCGGTGGGAGCAAAATGCTGATCGGCGATGGCGCCGACGATCTTGCGATTCACTTCCTCGGGCCAGGGCGCATAGATGTCGCCGCTCCTCAACCCGGCCTCGACATGCGACACCGGAATCCGGCGGTAGTAGCAGGCCAGCGTGCCGGCCATCGCGGTCGTGGTGTCGCCCTGAACGATGACCCGGCTCGGATGCATCTTGTCGAGAACGTCGCCGATCCCTTCGAGCAATCGCGCCGTAAGCCGGTCCAGCGATTGGTTGACCGTCATGACGTTGAGATCGACGTCGGGCACGATGTGGGTCAGCTTCAGAACCTGATCGAGCATATGCCGATGCTGCGCCGTCGCGCAGACCGTGACGGTCGCGTCGTGCTCGATTTTCAGACGGTTGATGACCGGGAAAAGCTTGATCGCCTCCGGGCGTGTTCCCAACACAACGAAGAAATGCTTCTTCATCCCTGCCCCCGCGACTGGGGAGACTTCGGGTGCGACGCGCGGCGGGACCCGAGCGTGGCCCGGATTTGTTGCTGGATGAATGCCCGCGCCAGCATCGCGGCAAACAGCGTGTTGGTGCTGGCGTATCGCCACCACATCCGCCCCGGCTCCTGATAGACGCGATACAGCCACTCGAGCCCCAGCGCCTGCATGCGCACGGGGGCGCGGTCGACCTGGCCGGCGAGAACATCGAAAGAACCGCCGACGCCCATGATGAACGGAACATTCAGATCGTCGCGATGCGCCGCGAGAAAGCGCTCCTTGCGCGGCGAGGGCATGCCGATGAAAAGGCAATCCGCTCCGCTGTTGCGGATATCGCCGACGATGTCGGGCTCCTGCTTGGGCATGAAGTAACCATCCTTCAGCCCGGCAAACCGCAGGGCCGGATATTTCTCCCGAACCCGTTCCGCGGAGCGTTGCAGCGTCTGCGGCGTCGCACCGAGAAAATAGGGCCGAAAGCCCTCTTTCGCGCACACCGCCAAGAGTGCGACCAAAAGATCGATGCCGGCCACGCGCTCGCGCACCGGCAGACCGAACAGCCGCGCCGCCCAGACGATCCCCATCCCGTCGATGCCGATCACATCGCTGCCGGCGACATCGGCCGAAAGCACCGGATCGCGATGCACGTTGACGAATTTGGCGACGTTGAGCGCAACGTGCTGCAGCCTGCGGCGCTGGCGCATGGCCTCGCGGGCGAGGTCGACGGTCTCGGCCATCGTGAGAACATCAACCGGGCAACCCAGAAAATCTTCCCGCATTTTCCCGCCTCAAAACACGCACGACCCATTCAAATGAATATTCGACGATGCGAGGACGAAAACGAGCGGCAACCCGAAAAACGCCGCCACCTTGACACGGTATATTATTAAATATTTAATTTCAACAAATCTCGATTTAATATGATTAAATGAATGTGACGATCAACATAACGCCGGCCCGCGCTCTGCCGATGTCCGCGCGGCGCCGGTGAAAGACGCCGCCATCGCGGCTCCCGCCCGGCTCCGGGATCGCCTGATCGAGGCCAGCGCCCGCCGTGCGGCCTGAACAGGCGGGATCAGCGCCGTCCGGCACAGATCGAGCACGCCATGGAATTGGATATGCCGCACGTTTCCGTCGTCATTCCTCACCTCAACCAGCCCGATGATCTGGAAGCCTGTCTCTCCAGTCTGGACGCCCAGCATCTCGATCGCGGGCTTTATGAAATCATCGTGGTCGATAACGGCTCGGCGGTGCCCCCCGATGCGATCGTCGCACGCCATCCCGGTGCGCGATTGCTGCATGAATCGCGGCCCGGTCCCGGCCCCGCACGCAATGCCGGGGTACGGGATGCGGCGGGCGAGGTTTTCGCGTTCATCGACGCCGACTGCCGCGCCGATGCCGACTGGCTGCGAAACGCCTTGCAGGCGCTGGCGTCGCTCCCCGATGGAACGATCCTCGGCGGCGACGTGCGCATCTGGCACGACAACGCAAACCCGGTGACGGCGATCGAGGCCTATGAAGGCGTCTTCGCCTATCGCTTCAAGCTCTACATCGAGCGGCACGGCTTTTCCGGCACCGGAAACCTGGTGGTGAGACGCGCCGATTTTGCGACGATCGGCCCGTTCGCCGGCATCGGAGTCGCGGAAGATATCGATTGGGGCCGGCGCGCCTGCGCGGCCGGTTTCCGCTTTCGCTACGTCCCGGAGATGATCGTCTATCATCCGGCGCGCCAGACGCTGCGCGAACTGTGTGTGAAATGGGATCGCCAGATCCAGCATGCCATCAACACCACGCGCGCCACGCGCGGATGGAGAATTCGCTGGGTCGCCCGCGCGCTGGCGGTTCTGGCCTCGCCCGCCGTCGATTTTCTCAAGGTGCTGAGCAGCGACCGCATCCAGGGCGCGGCGGCGCGCCTGAAGGCCATCGCGGTCCTGATCGCGATCCGCGCTCACCGTGCGCAAAAGATGCTCAGCCTGATGGGCGACAGCCGAAGGATCGTCTGGAATCGCGACAGGCCGGTCTAGCGCATGGCGGAGCGGACCGGCCGGATCAAACTAGCCGGCTGATCCGGTGCCGGCGAAAATCGGATGATGCGTCAGCTGGGGCAGATCCGAACACTGACCGAACGACCAGAGAATCCACCCGAGCTCGTAACTGCGGCATTCAAGCCGCAGACCGACGTCGCGAGAGTCGATCAAACCCGCCGGGCGCGGCAAATAGGTGTTCCGGATCGCCCGCAGCATCCGCCGCTGTCGCGTGTCCGCCTCGCCTTTGCGAATGTGCGAGCGAATGGACAATTGCAGGCTGGGGATCACCGTCGGCTTGCGCAACTGATTGTCGCCCAGCACCCAGTTGAACCCCTTGATCAGAGCATCCCGCGCGTCGCGGGCATCGTGGCGCACCGCGTGTTCGAGAAACGCCGGAGCCATGCCGTATTGGTGGACGGAGTAGACCTCATAGAAATCGAGCACCCGCCCCCGCTTGGCATCGAAGAACCAGGGCCACTCGCCTTGCGGACCTTGCAGCGCGATCAGCTTGCGGGTGCATTCCATGGCCATCTCGATGGCGCGGCGATGTCCGGTCAACTCGCCGTAATGGTAGCAGGCCAGCGTGAGGTAGGTCTGGCTCGCGAAGGACGCAAATCGCCCACGCAGGCCCGACGAAGCGTCGAAAAACAGTCCAGACGGGCCGTGATACTTCTCGACCAAAAACGCAAACAGCGCGTCCGCGACACGAACCCAGCGATCGTCACCGGCCTTCGCCTGCGCCACGATTCCGGACAGCAGCATCCCGAGATCCTGCGCCCTGAACGTCAGCCAGTTTCTGCGATCCGACAACAAGGCGTCGAGGTGAGCCGCGACATCGGCGGGAATATCGAGCTTCAGCCTGGCGGCCGTCCATAGCGCCATGCCGTAGGCGTAGGTCGCGACCGGCAACCGCGTCAGCAGACGGGCATTGCGCCGAAAAATCTCCGGCGCGTCGATGTCGTCAGGCATTCGTTTCAGACGCGACAGACCAAGCAGCACGTTGAGCGTGTAGAACACGTCGCTGGGGGGAACGGACTGGTTCGGCTGCGAGCGGCCATCCAGATGATAGATGTGCGACCATCGGCCGAGCTCGGGCATCCAGCATCTGTGCAGGCCGTTCAACGCGAAATCCACCAGCGGCGAATGAACGGGTGACTGGCGGCCGGCATGCATGGCATCGGAGCGCTTCGCGTCATCGGGGGCGATGCCGTTCGCGCTCGGTTTCGTCCGGGCGTCGCTGACCACGAGCGTCGGACGCCAGGCGTTCAGGCGGCTAGACCCAATGTGCATCTTTGACGGTCTCCACAAGATTCATCAGATAGCTGCCATAGCCGCTTTTCTCCAACGGCTTTGCCAGGCCCAGCAATTGTCCGCGATCGATGAAACCCTTCCGGAATGCGATCTCCTCAAGACATGCGACCTTCATCCCCTGTCTCATCTCGAGGGTTTGCACGAAACTCGCCGCAACGATCAGCGACTCGAAGGTTCCGGTGTCGAGCCACGCAAACCCCCGGCCCATGCGCTCGATGTGAAGCGCGCCGAGCGCCAGATAGCGCGATTGCAGATCGGTGATCTCAAGTTCGCCGCGCGCCGACGGTTTGACCTCGGAGGCATAGCGCACGACGTCGTTGTCGAAGAAGTAAAGCCCGGTCACCGCCCAGTTGGAGCGGGGATTCTTCGGCTTCTCCTCGATGGCGACTGGCTTGCCGCAATCGTCGAAATCGACGACGCCATATCGCTCCGGGTCGCGCACATGATAGGCGAACACCGTGGCGCCCGAGCGCCGCTTGGCGGCGGCCGCCAGCAGCTTGGGCAGATCGGCGCCGAAAAAGATGTTGTCGCCAAGCACCATCGCCACGCGATCATGTCCGATGAAGTCCGCGCCGATGGTGAACGCCTGTGCCAGCCCGGCCGGCTTGGCTTGTTCGGCATAGGACAGATGAAGACCCCATTGACTGCCGTCGCCGAGCAGCCGCTCGAACTGATGGCGGTCTTCCGGCGTGGTGATGATGAGAATCTTGCGGATGCCGGCCAGCATCAGGGTCGACAGCGGATAGTAGATCATCGGCTTGTCGTAGACCGGCAATAGCTGCTTGCTCACGCCGCGCGTGATCGGATAGAGCCGCGTTCCGCTGCCTCCGGCAAGGACGATCCCTTTCAGCATGCGGACAGCTCCATTTGCACGGCGAGCCGATCGAGACAATCTTCAAGCGAGTTTTGCCAGGGCGGCAGGCGAACCTGGAAAACCCGCTCGGCCCTGGAGGAATCGAGGCGGGAATTCCGCGGCCGCCGTGCCGGCGTCGGATAGTCCTCGGCCGTGATCGTCTGCAATTCCGGCACCGGCTGCCCGCGGCGGGCGAGGCCCGCGAAAATGTCTTGCGCAAAACCGTGCCAGCTCGTCTCGCCCCGACCGGCCAGATGATAGACGCCCGACAGGTGGTCCGCTTGCTCGGCGATGAGCCGCTGCGCGATCTTCAGAAGGCCATCGGCCAGATCCACCGCCGATGTCGGCGTTCCCACCTGATCGCCGACAACCCGGACGATGTTCGGAGCGGCGGCCAGCCGCAGCATGGTCCGCACGAAATTATGTCCGTAGGGGCTGTAGAGCCACGAGGTGCGGATCACCACCGCGTGCGGACAGGCGTCCATCACCGCGGCTTCGCCAGCAAGCTTGGACTGACCATAGACTCCCAGCGGCGCGGGCCGGTCTGCTTCATCGTAGGGCGACGGCTTGTTGCCGTCGAACACGTAGTCGGTCGAGACGTGGACGAAGGGGATGTCCATTTTTCTTGCCACGGCGGCAAGCCGGGCCGCCGCGTCGCAATTGATCATGTAAGCGGATTGCGGCTCGGCCTCCGCCTTGTCGACCGCGGTATAGGCGGCCGCGTTGATGATGGCCGACGGCGCGATCCTGGCGACGACATCATCGATGTCGGAGCCCGCCGCGAGATCGAGATCGGGGCGGCCGATGCTCACCAGCGCCATCTTGCGCCGGCCGGCGGCATCCCGCAGGCAGCAGGCCAACTGTCCGCTTTTTCCCGTGACCAGGATCGGCCCGGCCGCGCGCGCGATCCTGGTGCTGCGCTTGAGCAGGCCAAGGCGCGTTCCTTTATAGACGCTTGCCCGCGACGGCTGCCACCACGCACGGTTCTCCAGATACCAGTGGACGGTCCGCGCGATGCCTTCCTCGAAGGTTTTTCCCGGCGCCCACCCCAGATCGCGGCGCGCTTTCGAGGCATCGATGGCATAGCGCAAATCATGCCCCGGCCGATCCGTTACAAATTTGATCAGCGAGCGCCTCGGCTTCGGCGCCGGAGCGGTCCGATCCAGAATGTCGCAAATCTGCTCGACCACGCCCAGATTGGTCCGCTCGCAATCGCCGCCGAAATTGTATTTCTCCCCCGGCCGTCCTCGCAGCAGAAGCGCGATGAGCCCTTCGGCGTGATCGTCGACATAGAGCCAGTCGCGAATATTGGAGCCTCGGCCATAGACCGGCAGCGGCTTGCCCTCGATAGCGTTGAGAATGGTCAGCGGGATCAGTTTTTCCGGAAACTGATACGGCCCGTAATTGTTCGAACAGTTCGAAACGATCACCGGCAGGCCGTAAGTCTTGAACCACGCCAGCGCGAGATGGTCGGACGCCGCCTTGCTGGCCGAATAGGGCGAACTCGGCTGATAGGGCGTGTCTTCGCAAAACCGTCCCTCCTCTCCCAGCGAGCCGTAAACTTCATCGGTGGAGACATGGACGAATCGAAATCGGGCGCGGCGATCAGGCGCGAGCTGCCCGTAATAATGCTGCGCGGCCTCGAGCAGCTGATACGTTCCGACGATGTTGGTGTTGATGAACGCGGCCGCGCCGGTGATCGAGCGATCGACGTGGCTCTCGGCGGCGAGATGAATCACCGCCGCGGGACGATACCTGGAAAATATCGCATCGATCGCGGCACGATCGCAGATATCCGCCTGTTCGAATGAATATCCGGGGTCACCGGTAATGGAATCGAGCGAGTGCAGGTTGGCGGCATAGGTCAATCGATCGACGTTGACGACCGAAATGCCATGATCGCGAAGCAGGCGGCGGCAGACCGCCGAGCCGATGAAGCCTGCACCCCCCGTCACCATGACGCGCATCACAAGCCTCCATCGGGCTAATCGAAAACAGGCGAAAGATCGCCAAGCATCGGCAGCTTCCGATCCTTGTCGGACACGGTTGCGGCTTCGGGGGCGACCGGCCATCTGATCGCCAGCGCGGGGTCCGCCCAGTTGATTCCGTGGTCATGGGTCGGCGAATAGGTCGCGTCGACCTTGTAGAGAACGACGGTGTCCGGTTCCAAGGTGCAGAACCCGTGCGCGAAGCCGGCCGGCACGAAAAGCTGCTCGCCGCCGCTTTCGCCGAGTTCGACCGCCAGATGCCTGCCGAAGCTGGGCGACGAGCATCGCAGATCGACCACGACATCGAGGATTTTTCCGCGGAGCACGCGAACGAGCTTGGCCTGCGCAAACGGCGGCTTTTGAAAATGCAGGCCGCGCACCGTTCCGGCCCGGTCGGAGCGCGACTCGTTGTCCTGCACGAAGTCGCAATCGAGCCCCTGAGCGACGAAATCCGAGCGGACATACGCCTCGCAGAAATAGCCGCGGGCGTCCGTCAGTCGCGAAGTCGTAATGAGCTTCACATCGGCGATCGGCAGCGGAAGAACATTTAATTGCATGCCAGGCCCCGTACGCCTCACCGACCGTGCCGCCGACCGATTCATCCCGCCCCGTCAGCGCTCCGGATCACCACCGACCCGGTCACAATTAACTCAATTTATTAATTTTGACGTCGCTCAAATATATTATTGGATATAATTCAATTAAATGCAATAATCTTTCCGCATCGACGCCGCCGAGCCGACGCCGACCGGAGACGCGCCCGGGCCGGCGTCACTCGACAGCGCCGAAGATCGTCCTGCAATCCCGGAATCCGAGTGCTGGTGGGTCACCCAAATGCTTCAGATACTGCAAGGCGAAAGATCGCACGCCATCCTTGAAAACGAGATGGCGGGCGACCGGGAGGATCAAGGCGGCCTCGGCGATCTGGTGAATTACGCGATTGCTTTCCTGCGCAGGCAATACGCGCTGATGGTGTTCGTCACCGTCCTCGCGATCGGGATCAGCCTGATCTATCTGCGGGTGACGCCGCCGATCTACACGGCGCAGGTCAAGGTTCTGTTTGAAAGTCCGAAGGCCAAGTTCGTCCAGCAACAATCCATGCTGGCTGAATCACCGCTCGACGCCGCTCAACTGGAGAGCCAGATCCAGGTCATCAAGTCGAAGGCCATCGCGACCGCTGTGGTCGATCAGCTCAACCTCGTGAACGACCCCGATTTCAACGCAGCGGCGCAACCGCTGCAGAAACTGATCGGCCTCGTCAAGGGACTGTTCGGCGCGACCGCTACCAGGCATGACGACAAGACAAGCAGCGAAGTCAAGGACGGCGTCATCGCCGCCTTTCAGGACAAGCTCCTCGCCTCGCGGGTCGGCATGAGCAACGTGATCGAGGTCAGCTACAGCTCCAGCAGCCCGCAGCGCGCGGCCGAAGTCGCCAATGCCGTCGCCAACACCTACATTGCCGATCAGCTCAATGCCAAATTCGAAGCCAATCGCACCGCCCGATCATGGCTTCAGGACCGGCTGCGCGAGCTCGGACAGCAGGCGCTGACGGCCGAACGCGCCGTCAACGCTTTCAAGGTGCAGAACAACATCGTGGCTGCCGGCGGACAGTTGATGGACGAACAGCAGGTCACCGACCTCAATGGCCGCCTGGTCGCGGCGCGGGCCCAGACAACCGACACGCTGGCGCGCCTGAACAGATTCCAGGCCATTCTTCGGCACAATGAAAACAACAACGATGCAAATCTCGACGCCTCGATCTCGGATGCGTTGAGCAGCCCCATCATCAACAACCTGCGTCAACAATATCTCGAGCTTTCACGGCGCGAGTCCGACTGGTCCGCCCGCTTCGGCCGCAATCACCTGGCGGTGGTGAACCTGCGCACCCGCATGCACGATCTGCGCACCTCCATTCTGGAGGAAGTGCGCCGGCTGTCCGAAACCGCCAAGAGCGATTACGAAGTCGCCAAACAGCGGCAGGAGGAAATCGAGAAGCAGCTCACGCAGGCGGTCTCGCAGTCACGGACCACGAATTCGGCCGAAGCGACCATGCGCGAACTCGAGACCCGCGCCAAAAGCTACCGCAGCCTGTATGAGAGCTTCCTGCAGCGCTACATGGGCGCGGTTCAGCAGGAATCCTTCCCCATCACCGAGGCGCGGGTGATTTCACCCGCTTCGCCCCCGCAGAGCAAAAGCAAGCCCAAGGCGTCGCTGGTTCTGGCCCTCGGCATTCTCGGCGGCCTGGCTCTGGGGACCGGACTGGCGCTGCTTCGAGACATGCTGGACCGGGTTTTCCGGACCAGCGCCCAGGTCGAGGCGATGCTGCATATGCCTTGCATTTCGCTGGTGCCGCTGCTGAAGGATATCGAACCCAAGCAATTGCGCAGCGAGCAGGACCGCACCGACAGGGCGTCGGGTCAGGGCCTGATCGAGCGTCATTCCGGAGTCTATTGGGCCGCGTCCGAAATGCCGCTGTCGCGCTTCGCGGAATCGATCCGCGCGATCAAGCTGGCGATCGATCTCAATGTGACGAACCCATCCAACAAGGTCATCGGCATCACCTCCTCGCTTCCCAACGAGGGCAAGTCGACGATCGCCGCCGCGCTGGCGCAACTGATGGCGCATGCCGGCACGCGGATCGTTGTGGTCGATTGCGATCTGAGAAATCCGTCGCTGTCCCGCAATCTGGCCCCGGCCGCGAACGCAGGCATCGTCGACGTGATTTCCGGCCGGTCCACGCTCGACCAGGCCATCTGCAGGGATCCGAAGACGAACCTCGCTTTCCTGCCGGCGACCAAGAAACAGCCGCTGTTTCACACCAGCGAAATCCTCTCCGCCGCATCGACCAAGCAGTTGTTCGATCACCTGCGGGCGACCTACGATTATATTGTGGTCGACCTGCCGCCGCTGGCTCCCATCGTGGACGTGCGGGCGATCGCACCGCTGATGGATTGCCTCGTCCTGGCCATTGAATGGGGACGCACCAAGACGGACGTGGTGCAGCATGCGCTCCATACCGCGCCCAGCCTGCATCCCGCTTTGATCGGCGCCGTGCTCAACAAAACCGACATGCAAGCCATTCAGCGCTACGACAATTATCACCGGGATTATTACAGCAACGAGCATTTCGCCCGTTACGGCTACACCGCATAATCCGGCCGGATTGAATTGGAGCCTCCCCGGCCGGCGCGCCATAATGATTAATTTCATTAATCGGTCCGGCAAATCGGTGTGGCTTGCGAGCAACAAGGTTTGGCTTCCGCTGCACGGCGGCCACAAGGCGCTGGCTTGAATCAGTCCGAAATGTCAAATTATCTCTCGTTACCGCTAGCGCGGGGGGTTTTGACTCTGTTCGGCACGAAGGCCCGGTGGGCTAAAATCGGAAATATCAGTCTGGCTCTCGCCGCGCTCTGCGGCGGCTGCACGATCATGCCGGCTTCCGGGCCGCAGAGCATGGACGTGCGCATGTCCCAGGCGGCCGAGCCTGAAAGCCTGCCCTATGCCCTCGTGAAGCTGGAGCCGGAGGTTGTCCGGATTCTGGCGCAATATACCCCGAGGCTTTCCACCGCATTCGCAAACCGGACCCCTCCCAAGGCATTTCGTTTCGGGATCGGCGATACGGTCAGCGTGACGATCTTCGAGTCCGCGGCGGGCGGGTTGTTCATTCCGGCCGAAGCCGGGGTCCGCCCCGGCAATTTCGTGACGATTCCCCCGCAGGCCGTCGACAATAACGGCAACATCACCGTGCCCTACGCCGGCGCGATCCGCGCCAGGGACAAGACGCCGGTCGAGATCCAGCAGGCGATCGTCGCGGCCCTCAAAAATCGCGCGATCGAGCCTCAGGCGGTGGTGTCTCTGGTCGAACAGCGGGCCTCGCTTATCAGCGTCCTCGGCGATGTTCGCGCCGCCGGACGCTTCCCGGCGAGCGCCTCGGGGGAGCGCATTCTGGACGCCATCACGCGCGCTGGCGGCCCCAGCACGCAAGGCTACGACACCTGGGTCACGCTCGAGCGCGCGGGGCATCGCGCCAGCGTGCCGTTCGGCTCGCTGGTCTACGAGCCGTCGAACAACATCTACGTGATCCCGAACGATACGATTTATCTCTACAACCAGCCGCAGACCTTCGTGGCGTTCGGCGCCGCCGGAACGCAGGGGCAATACAAGTTCGACGCCTGGCGGATCACGCTCGCCGAAGCCGTCGGAAAACATGGCGGCCTCAACGATTCACTCGCCGACCCCGCCTCCATCTTCCTTTATCGCGGTGAGACCCGTGAAGTCGCCGAACGGCTCGGGGTCGATTGTTCGAAATTCCAGGGACCGATCATTCCGATCATCTACAACGTGAATTTCCGCGACCCCTCGGGATATTTCATGGCGCAGAGCTTCGAGATCCGGAACAAGGACGTCATCTACACGTCCAACTCGTCGTCGGTGGAAACGACGAAGTTCCTCAACTACCTGCGCACCATCATGGCCACGGCGAACGACCCGATTGTCTACGCAACCAATGCCTACGCGCTGAAAGCGGCGATCAAGGGCGGGGTCCCGGCCATCATCAATCCGGCCACCCCGGTCACCACTCCGTAAAACATCCTCTGGCCGCCGTCGGTCCCGGCGGCGACGCATATCGCACATCCTGAAGCGTTCGGGTTTGTTCGGAATGCACCGGCATCGCCGCTCAAGGAACGGCAGTCGCCTCCGCTTGCCGATGCCCGCGCATCCATCCCGAAAGAACAGTCTCATCAAGAAGACGGATTGCCGGGCCGCAAGGGCATTCACGCCCGTCTTCCCCGGGCTCTGCCCGGCAAGGACAGATCGGGTTTTGGTCGAGGGCAAAACTCCACGCACGCGATGGCGATGCCCCGAGCGATCAGACGACAGGACGTTGACGGCGTCTCATGTCCGCGCTCGTCCGCGCCTGTCCTGCCGACGGAGCGACACCGAAAGGCGCGGGTGCCGGGCGTTGCTTCGTCCCGGCCCGGCGCACGTACCGCGGAGCGCATCCTGCCGGCCTTTCGGAAGGTCACAGTCCATTTAAATCTTTGCAATATTAAATACCGGGCGTCACGGCCGGTTATATCTTGTGAGATTTAAACATTTTCGGCATGCTGCCGGTCCGCCAATGATAGCGGTGATGCCAGTGACAACTGTCCTCACGATTTTGATCGCGCTGATCGTGGCCGCTCCCGTGCTCATGATCGTTGGCAGTCCTTTTTCGGAGGGCTTTGGTCCGGCGATCGCGGCCATCGCGATGGCGCTGGTCGCCCTGTGCCTGTCCGCGGACAAAACCCACCGGCTGGCGACGCTGTTGAAGCCGATTGTCCCTGTTTTGTTGATCCCCTGTGCCTGGATCCTGTTTCAACTGGTCCCGGTGGGACATCACTGGCTGGCCCATCCCGCGTGGACGAGTGCATCGACGGCCCTGGGAAAGCCGCTGCCCGGCACCGTCAGTCTGGATATCGGCGCGACCCTGCTGAGTCTCGCGCGATACCTCCTGATCGTGGCCATCGCAATCGTGGCAACAGCCGTCGCGCTCGACCGGCAACACGCGAAAATCGTCCTTTATTTTCTGGTCGCCGTCGCGGCGGCGATCGCCGCGGCGCTGATCGGCTTGAGCCATGTCGGCGCGGCCGGCTTCGACCTCGCGGTCCAACGCCCGCAAATGGCGGATATCGCCATGATCGGCGTCATCCTGTCATGCGCGGCAACGATCCACGCCTACCAATCCAGCGAAACACCACCCGCGAGGCGGCGGCAGTCCGCAGGCCGGTCGATCTATGCAGGCGCGCTCCCGCTCCTCGCCGCCGCGATCTGCCTGTCGGCGATCATCATCGACACGGACGCCGCGTTGCTTCCCGCCGCCGCTTGTGGAATCGGCGTCCTGATCAGCGTGGAGGCCATCCGCCGATTGCGGCTGGGGCCGTGGGGACGGTCCGGCATCGCCGCGGCGGCCATCGTCGTCCTGATCGGATTTTTCGCGATCAACCCGATCGCAAAAGACACCGACCCGACGCTGTCGCTGGCGCAGCCGTCGCAAGGCTCTGTCCCGATCGCCGAACGCATTCTGGCCGATGCAAGATGGGTCGGCACGGGCGCCGGCACCTTTCGGGCGCTCGTCCCGATCTATCGCGACGCCGATGACGCCGATACACGCGCCGCGCCGACGGCCGCAGCCCAAGTCGCAACCGAGATGGGGCGGCCGTTCTTCTGGACGCTGGTTGTCCTGGCATTGATCGGCGCGTGGATGCTTTTCATGCGGGCTCTGACGCGCGGGCGCGATCACCTCTATGCCGCCGCCGGCGCCGGCTGCATCGTGGCCGTTGTTGTCTCCGCCTTCGGCAATGCCGGCGCGTTCGGCCTGATCACGCCCCTCTTCATCGGCACGATCTGCGGGCTAGCCCTCGCACAAAGCAAAGGCTGGAGCGCCCTCGATCTCGCGATCCCCGGTTTGAAGAGTCCGTCGGACCAGGAACATCCGATCGACAGGCGGCTGCGCGCCGGGCTGCTTGCGTTCGCCGCCGTTCTGGCCGTGGAGGCCGCCTGGATCATTCCGGCCGAATATTATCGTCCCGAGCGGATTCCGCTTCCGGCCGACCCGCAGGCAAGCCGCCTCGCCAGCCACGACCGGGGCAATGCCCGGCGGGCGGCCTCGCTCGCGATGGTGCGGGGAGATTTATGGGCCGACAGCGCATTCACCCACGCGGACCTGCTCTGGAAAGAACCCGCGACCGCAGCGGACGGCAGCCGCGCCGCCATCGGGCAAAGCCGGGCAGATCTCGAACACGCCCTGCGCTATTCGCCGCATCGCGGAGATGTCTGGCTGATGCTCGCCATCATGGCCGATCGCTACAACTGGCCGGGGTATCAGCCGAACGCCTTGCTCAAGATGTCGTATTTGACCGCACCGAGCGAGCTTTCGCTGTTCCTGCTCCGTATCAAGGCATCGCTCCGCCCCGATGCGCTGAAGGATCCCGAGATTCAGGACATGGCGAGACATGATCTGCGCGTGATCATCACGCGGACGCCCGCGCTCAAGCCCGCTCTTGCGGCGATCTACAGAGCCAGCTCCGTGGACGCCAAGGCATTCCTCGACCGCGCGATCATGGACATCGATCCGCTCTATCTTTCCGTGATGCGCGCGGACTTACAGCTCCGGTGATCGGGTCGGCCCGATCCCGGTGCCCAATTCGCCGAGAAATCCGGCCCGCTCCAGCACGCTGCGCAGATAGCCGCCGCCGAGATATCCCATCTCGACCATCACCAGGCTCGCCAGCGACCACAATCCCGCCCGAAGGCCGAACATGGCGGCCATGGCGATACACTCGATCAAAACGACGGCCACCAGACACAGCAGAACCCGAACGCGGAAAACGACCCCCGTCACGAGTCCGGCCAGAAAATGAATGGCGATCTGAAAGGACAAGCGGCCCGGCTCCCGATCATCTGCGAGAGGTTCAGCATAGCCGTCAGTTCGTTAACGGTATTTTAATACGACAGATATCGGAGCTTATTAAATATTTAATTGCCAAATTAAATAATTTCGCCATATTTAAAATAATTTAATACGCGGCAATTCGGTCCACCCCCGGGGCCTCCCATGAATTTCGTAAAGCGTGACGTCAAGGCCGTGAACGGCGCGAGCGCGGTGGAGAGCGCCGCCGTCAGCGATTTCCCGGCCGTCAGCCGTTTCCCGGCCCCGACGGCCGCGGCGCATAAATGGCCCATCAGCTATGAATCCATCGAACTGATCTCCGTGATTGCCGATGTCGTGGTGATCTTTTCGGCAAGCACGCTCGCGGGCGTGATCTATCATATGCAGGCGTACGGAACGCCGGGCGATATCTTCCAGTATTTCGGTACGGCGGGCGTCGTCTCCGCCCTGTTCGTTTCGCTGATGAAAAGTCGCCGGATGTACAAACCGGCAGCCCTGCTTGCGCTGCGCAATCAGCTCCGCACCATCGTCCTGCTCTGGACAGCGGTATTCCTCCTGCTCGCCGGAACGGTTTTTACCCTGAAGGTCGGCACCGAACTCTCGCGCGGCGCCAGCCTGCTGTTTGCCGCGCTCGGCCTCGCCGCGCTGGTCGTGCATCGCGTTTTCTGGCGCAGCCTGCTGACCAAGGGGATGACGAACAAGCGATTTTCCGGACGCAGGATCGTCCTGATCACCGACTGCCGTCACCAGATCGAGGCCGGCCTCGCCCATAACCTGGCAAATCTCGGCTTCACGCTGGAACGCCATTTCCGGCTGCCGCCTCCGGAGCGGGGACGTCATCAACGCGCCGACATGATTTCACGCGCGATCGCCTGTGTCCGCGGATCGGAAGTCGAGGAGATTGTGGTCGGAACCGATCTGAAGAACTGGACCGACTTGCGAGGTCTGATCGCGGAGCTCCGAATTCTGCCGTTTCCGGTCAATCTGATCCCGGTCGGCACCGCCTCGGAGATTTTCAACCAGCCCTCCCACGAGCTTGGCAACTCCGTCTGCGTCGAAGTCCAGCGCGGGCCACTGACCTCGCTGGAATATGCCGCCAAGCGATGTATCGACATCGTGTTCGCCGGAACGGGGCTGCTGGTGCTGTTGCCCCTGCTCGCGGTCGTGGCGGTCGCCATCAAGCTGGACTCGCCCGGCCCCGTCCTGTTCCGGCAGCGACGCTGCGGCTTCAACGGCAAGTGCTTCCAGATCTACAAATTCCGGACCATGTCGGTGCTGGAAGATGGCGCGACGATTACCCAGGCCCAGTGCGGCGACAGCAGGATCACGCCGCTGGGCCGATGGCTGCGCCGCACCAGCGCCGACGAACTGCCTCAACTGCTGAATGTGCTGGAAGGCAGCATGTCGCTGGTCGGGCCCCGTCCTCACGCCGTGGCGCACGACACCCAGTTCGACAAGGTCGTTCGAAATTACGCTTTTCGCCGCCGGGTCAAGCCGGGCCTGACGGGCTGGGCTCAAGTCCACGGCTACCGGGGGCCGACACCGACGCCGGAGGACATCGAGAGACGGGTCGAGCACGATCTGTGGTACATCGACAACTGGAGCTTCGGACTGGACCTCGCCATCATGCTGCAAACCGTGGTCGAAGTCGCGCGCAGCCGCAACGCCTACTGACGCGTGGACATCCAATGTCCGAACATCATTTCCGAAAATCGTTTCGTGCTTGAAAACCGGCTGCGATCCCTGCGGCGTTCGCAACCGCGCCGACGCAATTGCGGCTCAGCCTCTCTGACGCGCCTTTGAACCGCCGGACGCGCCAATCTTGAAATCATCCATCTTGCGACCGGACTTGATGGCCGCAACCATCCAGCGCGGCTGCTTGCCTCGCCCGGACCAGGTTTCCGATGGTTCCGAAGGATTGCGATATTTCGGCAGGACGCGCGGATATTTGCGCCGCGGCTTGTTCTCCGCGCTGCGGGATACCAATCCGGCTTCCCGCTCGATCTCCATCCTGCCGCCGTTGAGATAGGCCAAACGCTTTTCCAGCTCGTGCTTTTCCGACGCTATTCGCTGGGACAGAATTCTGCTGATGTTTTCGTGAAGCGCCCAAAGCTCGTCGATCGACATGGCTTCCAGATTGGCTTTTTTCATCGCGCAGCCCTGCATTCCTGATTCACAACTACGATGTAGGCGATTGCGTGTCAAAATTCAATGCGACAGAAACAGCGGCGAATTAAAGCCGCGCCTGCATCGCCGAGATGAACAACAAGCTCCGCCATGCGCGCGAATAACACTCCGGTATCGCTGTCTTATTCAACGCTCACATCGGATTACCGTTCTCGCCGGGATTTATCCGGCTGTGCGTGCAAGCGCATGGTCACCCTCGACGGCACGAACGAACCATCGGCAGGTCGCGGACAAACGAACCCGTCGATATAATTTGAGATAAATCATCTTTTCGAAGCGGCAGCGTCCGGCCACGAGCCCGTCTTCTTGATTAAATTATGACGTTCTTATTTTGGGCGCACGAACGGCCCATTTCCGGCCATTATTTCAAGCACATTTAATTGATTATATTGTTGGTAACTCCGCGTTTGCGCAGTTCGCCCCCGCCTTTTGATTGAATTCGACGTAATATGAGACGAATTAAACGACAGACGCTTTGCCCGAAAATCATCCGGCAGGGCGCTCTCCTGGAATTGAATGCTGGGAATGCACGAAAGGACAACAACGGATCGAGATAATCCTATGCGAAAAGATAAAGATACAGATCTTGTTTCGATGCCATTTGACGAGCTCTGGCGCCTCCACGAGGACGTCACGAAGGTGCTGGCGGAAAGGATCGTCGCCGAAAAGCGCCAGTTGGAAAAACGATTGGCGCAGATCAACCGCAGCGCCCTGACGAATGGCGGCGGCGCTTCCAAGCGGTCTTCCGGCGTTGCCGGGGACGACCGGCCTCCGCGGCGGCACTATCCGAGAGTTCTACCCAAATACCGCAATCCGTCATCCCCCTCGCAAACCTGGTCCGGGCGTGGAAAAACGCCTCACTGGCTCGCCAACGCCCTCAAGAAAGGCCGCAAGATCGACGATTTCAGGATCGTCCACGCCGACAAGACCCGCGAGTAGACGCTTGGCTTGCCGGCCGTTCGCAAGGCAACTGACGTTTCGGATCAGCGGCACAGCGAGCAACGGCGATGGGCAGTGACCGGCAACACGGTCGTCCCGGCTGGCCGGGCGAAGAAGGGGAACGAGGCCATCTCGCTGACCCCGACCGGCATGGCTCGGACGAACTGGCCGCATCGATCCAATCCAGCGTGGCCGAAATCGCCGTGATGTGGATGCTTCATCACTGGTCACGCGCCGGCGAACGGTGGCCTGATCCCCTTGACGTGCAGATCGAGAATTTCAGCACGGCGGGACTTGCGGCGATCGCAGCCCATGGCCCTGCGCTCCGCCATGCGAAGCGGGAGCATTTATGGATGATCTATTTCAAGGGTCTCCTTGCCGCACAGACCCACCCGCAAGAGCAGATGATCAAAGCCATCAAGGCTGTCGGAGAACGAAGCCGGGTTCAGATCTCCGGCGAACCGATGACGGAGCGGGTCGTCAAGACGTCGCCGGGCCATCTTTCCGATCTGGAACTGCTGGAGCATATCAACCAGGCCCTGTGCCAGACCGCTCCCGGAACGTGACCGGACGCCGCCAGCGAAGCCTTGAAGGCCGGCCCCTGCGCCACGATGCCGATGGACCGACCGGGTAATGTGGGGTGCCGGGGGCTCGAGCATCGGCCTGGGGGCCCGGCCAGAGGCCGCATAGCCGCGTTCGCTATCGAGCCTGGCCGAAACCGAGTTTCTCCGCCTCCGCGATCGCCTGGGCGAAGGCCGGGGCTTCGCCCTTGCCGCCCAGCACCACGATGGGGCCGCCGCCGACCGGCCCGGTGAGGCCCGGATCGGTGGCGATGAACACCGCGATCAGCGGCACGGAATACGCCGCCGCCAGATGCAGCAGCCCGGTATCGACGCCGGCCACCAGCGCCGCGTTGGCGATCACACCGGCGGTGGCGTCGAGCGGCTGGCGCTCGAGGATGCGGCTTTGCGGAATGCCGCCGGCGAGGCGCTGGCAGCGCAGGCGCTCGCGCTCGGTGCCCCATGGCAGCACCACGTCGAGACCCTGCCGCCGCAACCATTTGCCGAGGCCGATCCATTCGGACTCGCGCCACTCCTTGGTCGCCTTCGAAGTGCCGTGCAACAACACCGCGTAAGGCGCGCCCGCCGCCACCGGCGGCTTGACCAGACCGTAGTCGATCGCCGCGTCGGGCTGATAGCCGAGACTGAGACCGGTCAGCGTGCGATTGCGCGTCACCGCATGCAGAGTGCGCGAGACGCTGTGGGTGACGTCATAGAAACGCGATGCCAGCGGCTCGCGGATGCTGGCGGCATCGTAGCCATGCCGCTCGCCCGGCGCGTAATGCGCGATCAGCGCGGAGCGCAGCAGTCCCTGCGTGTCGATGGTCTTCGCTGCATCGATGGCGTGCAACCTTGCCTTGAATGCCGACACCTCGCGCCATGTCGCGGGCGACAGCAATTGCGAGCGCCAGCGCCGCGTCGCCACCGGCACCACCTCGTCGATCGCCGGATGCAATCGCGCCAGCGGCGCGAACGCCTCCTCCACCACCCAGGTGAATCTCACATCGGGATGGCGCCGCCGCGCGTCGGTCATTGCCGGCATCTGATGCACCACGTCGCCGAGCGAGGATGTCTTGATGAAAATGAGGCCGGGCGTATTCGCCATGGAATCCCGCAAATCGAGTGAGGTTTTGGAAACCATAAAGCGTGTTCCGTGGCGAATTGCCAAGAAAATCAACAGAAAGCCGGTGCGTTATACCCCGCGTCCACCCTTCCCCGGCAAGTTTCCGGCAAGGGTATGGCGTCACAGTCGCAGACCGGATCGGGAAACACCGTCGATCGGGCGGCACGGGAGTTGAGCAACATGACAGTTCTGGTCACCGGCGGCGCGGGATATATCGGCAGCCACACGGTTCTGGCGCTGGCGGAGGCCCGCGCCAGCGTGGTCGTGATCGACAATCTGTCCACCGGCTTTTCCAGCGCGCTGCCCGAAGGCGTGCCGCTGTTCATCGGCGACGCCGCAGACGAAAATCTGGTCGAGGGCGTGATCGCCCAGCACGGCGTCACCTCGATCATTCATTTCGCGGGCTCTGTCGTGGTGCCGGATTCGGTGCGCGATCCGCTCGCCTATTACCGCAACAACACGATGACGACGCGCAATCTGCTCAACGCGGCGGTGAAGTGCGGCGTCAGCCGTTTCATCTTCTCGTCGACCGCCGCGGTCTACGGCAATCCCGACGAGATGCCGGTGACCGAGACCGCGCCGACGCGGCCGCTGTCGCCCTACGGCTCCTCGAAGCTGATGACCGAGATCATGCTGCACGATGTCGCCGGCGCGCATGACATGGACTACGTGGTGCTGCGTTATTTCAACGTCGCGGGCGCCGATCCGCAGGCGCGCATCGGCCTGCAAACCGTCGGCGCGACGCATCTGCTCAAGATCGCGGTCGAGGCGGCGACCGGCCAGCGCGCCAAGATCGATGTCTACGGCACCGATTATCCGACGCCGGACGGAAGCTGTATCCGCGATTTCATCCATGTCAGCGATCTGGCGCAGGCGCATCTGGCTGCGCTCGATTATCTGCGCACGGGTGGCGCGTCGGTGACGCTGAACTGCGGTTATGGCCGGGGCTATTCGGTGCGCGAGACCATCGAGGCGGTGCGCCGGGCCTCGGGCCGCAACTTCGCGGTGCAGGAATCGCCGCGGCGGCCCGGCGACATCATGACCATGATCGCCGACACCAGCCGCATCCGGCAGACGCTCGACTGGACGCCGCAATACGACGACCTCGACACGATCGCCCGCCACGCGCTGGCGTGGGAGGACAAGCTGATCGCCGCGCGCGGCTCCAGCGACCGGCAGGCGGCCTCCGCCTAGCGCGGATTTTACCCCGTTTTGGCTTGAAAATCAGCCGCATCACGGGCAAGGAGACGCATGTCTCCACGCAACATTCCGGGACCCGGATGACCGAAGTTCCGAGAAAGATCACCGACGACCCCTATGGCGCGGCCGCGCTGATCCGCCGCCTCGTCACCGAACAGGGGCTCCAATACTGGCCGCGCTACCTGAAGGCCTTCGCCCTGATGGCGGTGTCGGCCGCCGCCACCGCGCTGTCCGCCTGGCTGCTCGGCGAGGTCATCAACCAGACCTATGTCAACCGCAGCGTCTCCGGCATCATATCGCTGTCGCTGGTGATCATCGTGCTGTTCACGGCCAAGGGCGCGGCGACCTACGGCCATTCGGTGATCCTTGCCAAGATCAGCAACGCCATTCTCGCCAACAACCAGCGGCGGCTGTTCGCCAAGCTGATGCACGAGAACATCGGATTTTACTCCGACCGGCACACCTCGGAATTCCTGACGCGGCTCACCGCCGGCGCGCAATCGGTAACGCAAGTGCTCGGCCTCTTGGTCAGCGCGCTCGGCCGCGATGTGCTGTCGCTGATCGGTCTCGTCGCCGTGATGGTGTTCCAGGATCCGTGGATGTCGCTGTTCGGCCTGATCGTCGCTCCGCCGGCGATGCTGGTGATCCGCAAGCTGGTCAAGCGCATCAAGAATCTGGCGCACGACCAGTTTACCGGCACCACCGACATCATGGAGACCATGCAAGAATCGCTGCAGGGTATTCGCACAGTCAAGGCCTTCACGCTGGAAGACACCATGCAGGCGCGCATCGACGCCAGCATCGGCGAGGTCGAGCGCAACTCCAACAAGATGGCGCGGGTGCAGAGCCGCTCCAGCCCGTTGATGGAAACGCTCGGCGGCATCGCCATCGCCGGCGCGCTGATGTATGGCGGCTACCGCGTGATCGCGACCGGCGCCGCACCGGGGCAGTTCTTCTCGTTCCTCACCGCGTTCCTGCTCGCCTACGAGCCGGCCAAGCGCCTTGCGCGGCTCAACATCGAGCTGAACTCCTATCTCGTCGGCGCACGCAAGCTGCTGGAGATCGTCGACAGCCCGGCCTCCGAGCCCGACGACAGCGACAAGCCGGCCTTGCAGCTCACCGAAGCGCAGGTCGAACTGCGCGACGTGACCTTCTCCTATCGCGACGGCGAGCCGGTGCTCCGCCGCGTGAGCTTCGTCGCCGCGCCCGGCACCATGACGGCGCTGGTCGGTCCCTCCGGCGGCGGCAAGTCCACCGTGCTGGCGCTGCTGCTGCGCTTCTACGAGGTCGGCGCGGGCGCCATCGTGATCGACAACCAGATCATCTCGGACGTGTCGCGCAAATCGCTGCGCCTGCAGACCGCCTATGTCGGACAGGACGTCTATCTGTTCCGCGCCAGCATTCGCGACAACATCGCCTTCGGCAAACCCGGCGCGACCGAGGACGAGATCGTCGCCGCCGCGAAAGCCGCCTGCGCGCATGATTTCATCATGGCGTTCCCGCTCGGCTACGACACGCCGGTCGGCGAGCACGGCGCGCAGCTCTCCGGCGGCCAGCGTCAGCGCATTGCGATTGCCCGCGCGCTGGTGAAGAACGCGCCGATCATCCTGCTCGACGAGGCCACCGCTGCGCTCGATTCCGAATCCGAGAAGCTGGTGCAGGAAGCCATCGCGCATCTGTGCCAGGGCCGCACCACCATCGTGATCGCGCATCGCCTGCACACCATCATGCATGCCGACCAGATTCTGGTGGTGGAGGACGGCAGCATCGTCGAATCCGGCCAGCACGACGCGCTGCTCGCCCGCAACGGCCGCTACGCCTCGTTCTTCCGCTTGCAGCATCGCGAGGCCGGCGCGCCGCCGCTGGTCGCGAGCGCGTAGAGTGTTTTTGTTCTGATGAACTAACAGGTGGTCATGCACGGGCTTGACCCGCGCATCCATATTCCTGAAAAGATGGGTTGCCGGGTCAAGCCCGGCAACGACAGCTAAAAAGCATTTTCACTGCACCAAACGCGCCAAATACTTCTTCACAAACCACGGATCATCCCATGAGCGCCGCAGACTACGTCATTCCCGCCTTGGTGCAGCCGGCGCTTCCGGTGGCCGGCACGACAAAACTGTTTCCGGTGCGGCGCATCTGGTGCGTGGGGCGCAACTATCTCGAACACATCCGCGAGATGGGCAATGACGAGCGGCTGCCGCCGTTCTTCTTCGCCAAGCATGCCGACATGATCGTGCCGAGCGGCGCGACCATTCCGTTCCCGAGCCTGACCAAGGATTGCCAGCACGAGGTCGAGATGATCGTCGCGCTGAAGTCGGGCGGCGCCAACATCACCCCGGACAAGGCGCTCGATCATGTCTACGGTTATGGCGTGGCGATCGACCTGACGCGGCGCGATCTGCAGACCGCCTCGCGCAAGAAGGAGCGGCCGTGGGAGATCGGCAAGTCGTTCGACAACTCCGCACCGTGCGGCGCGCTGCGCGCGGCCTCCGAGATCGGTCATCCGGCGAAAGGCCGGATCTGGCTGTCGGTGAACGGCACCCTGCGGCAACAGGGTGACCTATCGGAGATGATCTGGAACGTACCGGAAATCATCGCGCAACTGTCGCAGCAGGTGACGCTCGGCGCGGGCGACCTGATCATGACCGGCACGCCGGCCGGCGTCGCCGCGCTGGCGCCGGGCGACGTGATCGAATGCGGCATCGAGGGGCTGGAGCCGCTGAAGGTGGCGTTCGCCAAGGGGTAGCCATGCCTGAGCCGCTGACAGTCAGGCCCGCGACATCCGAAGATCAGGCTGCGATCACCACGCTGTGGCAAGCCTGCAGACTGGTGACGAGCTACAACGATCCCGCCGTCGATTTTGCCTTCGCCAAGGCCGGCGCATGCTCGGACGTTCTGGTCGGCGAAGCGGGCGGAACGATCAAAGCCAGCGTGATGGTCGGCCATGATGGCCATCGCGGCTGGCTCTATTACGTCGCATCCGCTCCGGACGCACGCGGCGAAGGCTTGGGCCGGCGGATCGTCGAAGCTGGCGAGGCCTGGCTGCGCGAGCGCGGCGTCGTCAAGGTGCAGTTGCTGGTGCGCGAGACCAACACCGAGGTCGTCGGTTTCTACGAACACCTCGGCTTTGAGGTGGCACCGCGCGTGGTGATGGCGAAATGGCTGAAAGAGCCGTAGGCCGCGCTCAATACCCGGTCGCCTCGAGATAGCCGACGCCGCCATGGCTGCCCTCGATCCGTACCGGACCTTCCCAATAAGGAATGCTGGTGCCCATCCAGCTTTGCGGATTGAGCGGCGCAATCGAGATTGTCAGCCCGCGGCTCGCGATCGCCACCCTCCATGATGTCGGCACCACATGGGTACCGATGGTGGTCCATGCCGTCGGCGTCATCGCGATGTCCGATGCAGCCAGCGCGTGCGCCGTCCCATCCGCATCGATCCAGTTGCCGGAGCGATAATCCGCGCCGTCATCCTGACGCAGCCGGAACAGCATCACCTTGTCGCCGGACGCCAGATGCAGCGACATCCAGTCCCAGCCCTTCTGGTCCGGCGCGAGCGGCTGGCTGCTCCATTCGCGGTCGAGCCACGCCTGCCCCGTCACCCCAACGCTACGGCCCGCGAGCGCGATCTCGCCTTGCGCGGTGAAGAACGGCTGGCTGTAGTAATAGGACGCCTGCCCGCGCGTCGATTTCTCGCTGTAACCGCCTTCGCCCTGCAACACCACGGGCCGCGTCGTATCGAGCCGCAGGTCGATGCGGAAATCCGTGCTCGATGCCTTGAGCGCCAGCGGCGCGAGGGTTTGGGCCGACGCGCCTTCAGGCGCACGCAACTCCCACGCATCGATGAAGGCGTGGAACGGTGCGGCCTCGACGCCAGCCTGCCCCACGCCGCCCCGCGCCAGACGCTCGGCGAACAGATGCTGCCGCGCACTGGTGACCGCCGCATGGCCCATCCAGAGCTGGCGGCTGCCCCAGCCCTGACCTTCGGAGCCGGGCGCCATCGCCTGACGGAACAGTGTCCATTGCACGCCATAGGCCTCGCCGTCCTCGCCGCGCAGATTGGCGGTGACGTACCACCACTCGATGCGGAATTGCGGATGCGCGCCATGATCGGCCGGAAATGTCAGCGCCCGGCCACGCACCACCGGCGGGTAGCCCTCCGCCTCGCCGCCGAGACCGGCAAAGCCCTGCGCCCGCGCCGGCCCTGCTGCGGCGAGCCATGCCAGTCCCTGAACGAATGCGCGGCGGTGCATGTCAGCGCTCATTGGCGAAAACCCGGATCAGCCTTGCGGGCGGCATGCGGAACAGCTTGGCCAGCGGGACGGCCGCGGCGATCAGCGCGGCGACCATCGCGATCGCCAGCAGTTCGACGAGTTGCGAGGGGAACACATGCAGCGGAATCCGCCAGCCAAACGCCCGCACATTGACCACCGCGACAAGGCACCAGCCCACCGCAAGGCCGAGCGGCACCGCGAGCAGCGCGGTCAGCAGCGCCAGCATCATGGTCTTGGCAAGCTCGATGGCTGATAATCGCGGCAGCGTGACGCCCATCGCCCACAGCGGCGCAAGCTGCGGCAGGCGCGCGCCCGCCAGCGTCAGCAGGCTGGTGAGCAGCGCGATCGCGGCAACACCGAGCGTGAAGGCATTGAGCGCGGCGGTGACCGCGAAGGTCTTGTCGAAGATCCGTTTCGATTCCGCCTTCACCTCGGATTGATCGGCGATCTGCCGCTCGCCGAGGTGAAACGTATTTTGAAGATCGGCGACGAGGCGCGAAACCTGCGGCGGCGCGATCCGTAGCGCAAGGCGCGTGCGCGGCGTTTTCGGGAAATGCCGGACCAGCGCATCGCCATCCACCGCAAGCTGGCCGCGCGGATTGCCGTAATCGGCATAGATGCCGGCGATGGTCAGCGGCCAGTGGCCGGCGTCGGTCGCGACGCTGATCGTATCGCCCGGCTTCAGGCCGGCCCGGCGCGACAATTGCTCGCTGACGAAGGCGGCATCGCCTTGCGCGATGCTGCGCCATGCATCGGGCGCCGCCGCGAGCAGCGGCCAGCGGCGGCGATATTCCGCATTGTCGGCAAGGCCCATCAACTCGATGGTCTGCCCTGCCACGCGGGTCTCGGCACGCACGCCCGGCAGGATCGCGATCTGCTCCGGCCGCCGCTTCAGCCATTGCGCGATCTCGGCAGCCTGCTCGTTGCTGGCGGCGTCGAGATAGACATCCGCCATCAGCCGATCGTCCAGCCACGTCACGAAAGTGGCGCGGAAACTGCCGACCATGGTGGAGACGCCGACATTGACCGCGACCGCCAGAAGCAGGGCCATCAACGCCAGCGACAGGCCGGACAATTGCTGGCGGCTGTCGGCGAAAGCCCATTGCAGCAGCGGCTGCCGCCGATAGCGCGATGCCCAGCGCTCGCTGATCTGCAACAAAAGGCCGAGCGCCACCGGCAGTGCGAGCGCGGCCGCCAGCAGCAGCGTACCGAGCAGGGCAAAGCCCGCGCCGAGCGAATGACCGAACAACAGGCATGCGATGGCGATTCCGGTCACGAGAACGGCGAGCAGCCCTTGCCGCTTCAGCCAGCGCTGCTGCAATTCCTTCCACGCATCGGGCTGCGCGGCGGCGAGAATGGACAGGCGCTGCAATTTGATGAAGCCGGTCGCGGCGGCCGCAACCGCGCCCGCCATCGTCATGGCAAGGCCGGCAATCCACCATGCCGGCCGCAAGGTGAGCTCACCGGGAATCTCGGCGCTGTAAAGCCCGCGCAAGGTCGCCGCGACATCGGGCAGCAGCAGCGCGGCCATTCCGTAGCCCGCCAGCATGCCGACAAAACCCGCGACCAGCGCCAGCGCCACAAGCTCGACAAGCAGCATCGCATTCAGCGTCCGCGCCGAGACGCCGCAGGCGCGCATGGTGCGAAACATCGGCCGGCGCTGCTCGAAGGTGAGACCGATCGCCGAGTTGACGATGAACAGACCGACGGCGAACGACAGGAAGCCGAATGCCGTCAGGTTGAGATGAAAGCTGTCGGTCAGCTGTTCGAGGCCGCTCTCGCTCTGCGGCGCGACCAGTTGCAGCCGGTCGCCCACCACCTCGGAAAGTGGGGACGCGGGACCGAGCGGCTGCCGCGCCACCAGCAGGCGCGAGATCTGGTTGGGCTTTTGCAGCGCGCGCTGTGCGATGCCGATATCGACCACCAGCACACCAGGCGCCAGCGCCGGACTGATCGCAAGCGGCGGCAGCGATTGTCCGTTGCGCAACTGTGGCCGTTCGCCCTCATGCAGGCCGAGCGAGACAAGCGTCTCGCGCGCGACGCGGGTTTGATAGGGCGGCATCAGGAAGGTGCGAAGCTCGCCGCCGTCCATCCGCGCCACTGCGCCGGTCTCCTTCGGCAGGGTCAGCGGCTCGATGCCGACCAGCCGCACCGAGCGGCCGTTGATCTGAACGCGCTCCTCCAGCAGCGGCGAGACCGCCCAACCGGCGCGGCGCAGCGCGATAAACAAGTCTTGCGAAAACGCCGCACCGTCCTTGGCGACCAGGGTCGCGGTACGCGCGCCGCCGAACATCGCCGCCGCCCGTGCGTAGCTTTGCCGCGCCTGCTGGTTGAGCGCCTGCACGCCGCTCCACAATGCGGTGGCAAGGATGAGACCGACCAGCAAGGTCGCAAGCTGCATCGGATGCCCGCGCCAGTGGCTGAGCAGCGTCTTCAGCACCCAGCCGCACCGTGCGAGCCCGCCGCTCATGTCAGCAATCCGTTGGCAAGATGCACCTGCCGGTCCAGCATCGCGGCAAGACGCGTGCTGTGCGTCGCCATCAACAGGCTGCAACCGCTGCGGCGGATCAGATCGCGCGTCAGACCAAGCACTGCGTCCGCGGTGGCCTCGTCGAGGTTTCCGGTCGGCTCATCCGCCAGCACCAGCCTCGGCCGGGCCGCCAACGCGCGGCCGATCGCCACCCGCTGCTGCTGGCCGCCGGAGAGTTGCTCCGGGTAGCGCCGCAACAGATCGCCAAGGCCGAGCCGGTCGATCAGTTCAGCCTGCCAGCCCTCGTCATAACGCCCGGCGATCCGCGCCTGAAACGCCAGATTGTCGGCGACGTTGAGACTCGGGATCAGATTGAACTGCTGGAAAACAAGGCCGATCTCGCTGCGCCGGATCTCGGCAAGGCGGCTGTCCGGCAGCGCCGCGATGTTCTCGCCTTCAAGATCGATCACGCCGCTGTCGGCATTGTCGAGGCCCGCGATCAGATGCAGCAGCGTGCTCTTGCCGCTGCCGGATTCGCCGACCAGCGCCACGCTCTCGCGCGCTGCCACGACAAGATCGACCCCGCGCAGCACGCCGACCGTCTCGCCCGCCGCACGATAGGTCTTTTTCAGAGCGACAATCTTCAACACCACCGGCCGGTCCGCCTTTTCCCTGCAAGCGAAGGTCCGGCACGATGCTACGGTAAATGTCGCACCCCGCGAAAGGGCTCATCACGTCCCGTTCACGCGAACGCGCTCACGATCTCTCGGGAGGAAAATAAAGAGACCGGAGCGCCGCCCATTGCCGCGCGACAGCTTCAGGCACCGGGCTCAGGCGGTGCCGTTGCATGACACGGTTGAGACCGAGCTTGATGGTCGCGATATCGACCGCGCCTTTGACGCATTGCATAATCACGCCGCGCAATGCGGCGGGTGTTTCGCCGGAACGGACGCCATCGCGCCAGATCGCCCCCATCGAGGCACGGCGGCCGGGCAACATCTTGCCAAGATCGAGACGAGGCTGGCGATAGCCGAGCAGCACCTCGTCCAGCGCGGCAAAACGGCTGGCGCGAAAACTGCGCAGCATCAGATCGTGATCCTCGGCCTTGGTCAGGACGGGATTGTAGAGATACTTCCGGAACCACGAGGCCTGGCCGCACCAGCTTGGATGCGGTATCGGAAAGCCGACATAAGGTCGCCGCACGATGTCGGCATGCGTGGTCGCGCATGGCAGAAGCCCGACCGGCGCGCCCTGCGCATCGAACACCACCGCGCCACAGCCGAGCACGTCGATGGACGGATCGCTGCGCAAGCGCTCGATTTGCCGGGCAAGACGTTCGGGAAAGCACAGATCGTCGGAATCCATCCGGGCGATATACTCGCCGCCACAGAGCGCGATGGCCTGGTTGAGCCGCGCCGCAAGTCCTCGCCCGACCGGCTCGCGCACGAGACGAATTCGCGCATCGCCGAGCCCTTCCACGATGTCGGCGCTGCGATCGGTCGAGCCGTCGTCGATCACGATCAGGTCCCACGCCTCCAGCGTCTGGCGCTGGATCGAGCGAATGGTCGCCTCGACAGTCGCCGCGCTGTTGCGCATCGGCATGATGATGGAAACCAGCGGGGAGGTCTGACTCACGAAACCACGAGGCCCCTAATACGAAGAGCAAAAAATTTCCGGATGGCCCGGCTCCATGTCACAAAAACGAGCCGTCGGGCGACGGATTTTCAACGGATCAGCGCAGGAACGGCTCTCTTCACCACAAAAACCAGTCCATGACCAGCCCGCATCGCGATGAACCGGCATCGAGACATCGAACGGGGCCGTCCGCAGCCGATCCCACAGTCAGTTGACCTTGATCCACTGGTCTGGACAGATATCCTGCGTATCCGTCGGGCCAGCAGGACCGAACCAGCGCGCGGGGGCCACAACGACCGACGGGGTTTTGTCGGACAACCACGCTCCCCACCAACTGAACGAGCTGTTCGCAATGATGTGGTGCTGGCAGCACGACATCAGAACCATATCCTCGAAATCAAGCTCACGGGGCGACGCCGGCACGAATTCGCAAGGCACCGCCAGATTGAGGTTGGAACGAGCCCATTCGATATCGTCGGAAAAAACATACGCCCGCGTGATATCGGTCCGGCTGCAAACTTCCGCGAGGGCCCGCTTGTACCACGCGGGGTCGCAAACATTGTGAAAGGCCTCATTCACTGCGGAGGCCACATAATCGCCGCGGCGGACATGGATCGACAGCGTCCCGGGAAGCGCCATCTCATCGGCGAGCCTTTGCGATCGCTCGCTCAGAGGCTTGCGGGGTTGAAATACCTTGCGAACGGCAGCGCTGGCCGGCAAAAAATATTTCTCCGTCTGCCAGTATCCATACAGGTAAGCATTTCCCGGCACGCCCAGAACAGTTGGGTCGAATCCAAACCGCCGTTCCTGAATGATCCGTTTGCTCGGGCCAGCCAGCCTCGTCCAGAGCCGCCGCAGGCGTGGATGCCAGTTGAGGCCTCCCCCGAACTGGCGGATGTCGTCGGCAGTTGCGACAGGCGCATCGATCTGGAAACAATCCAGCGCGAAATGGCGCAGTTTGTCTTTCTCAAACGAGCGAATGTCCATCTTGAAGGTGCAGCCGCGGTCGGCCGCAAGACGGCACCCGAGCGCATACTGGAACATCTGGTTTCCCAGCCCGCCGTGTATCCGCATGACGATCATGAGGGGTGCCTGGAATTCCTAAATGGCATGATCTTCTCAGCCACGATCAACAACAGCAGCACAGGCCATCCCCATACCAGCTTCCAGTATACCTGTTCTCCCAGATTTTTGCGGACACTCCTAAAGCCGAGGCCAAGGACTGAAAGCCGTGATCTCACGCCAGAACCTGCCCGCAGAGCCGTACTAACGATCAAACGCCACACCGCAGCCTGGGCTCGCGGAGACGCTTCAATCTCTGACGTCCACTTCGACCAAACGGCGAGATGCTGCTTGAAAACACGGATTTTCTTGCTCCGATTTCCGCGAGCAGACATCTGCGAGCCATGCCTGCGGATTCCGAACAGATCAGCATCCATCATCGTTACAGGTCCAACCTTCGCGATACGGAGCCACATGTCCCAGTCTTCCGCGTAGGATAGCCTCTCGTCGAACAGTCCGACCCTTTCGAAAACATCTCGTCGCACGATGGCCGCAGAACCTCCGGAAAGAAAGTTACCGCCCAGCAATACGTCATGGACCCAGCCGGAATGACGGGCGTGGACCTTGCCTGGGATTCGCCGCCCCTCTTCGTCGATATCATGGAAACCGCAGGAGACCAGCAGGACCCCTTCGTCGCTCTGGAACTCATCCATCTGACGCACGATCTTTTCCGGATGCCACAGATCGTCACTATCAAGAAAGGCTATAAATTCTGCTTCGGAATTTCTGATGCCGATATTGCGCGCATAAGGAAGCCCGCCATGGGCAGCACGGACCACCTGCACGCGCGGCTCGGCCCGAAAAGCCTCCTCTACAATCGCCGCTGATCGATCCTCCGAGCCATCATCAACCACAATCACTTTTCGGATGGGATAGATCTGATCAAGGGCGGATTGAATGGCCTCGACGGCGAAACACTCGTTATTGTAGAGCGGCACAACAACATCGACGGGCGCAAAAGCGCAGGCCGAAGGCCGATATGCCGTTTCCATCATCACCACCGAGCCAATTTCATTCAACCACCGCTATAATCCTGCCGCCAGCAGCGTCGCACCAACGCGAACTGATCGACGATATCAATAACATCTGAAACATAACGACTTGCTGTCAGCGAAGATCCTCGCCTCTCTCCGCGCTCGATCAATTCATTTCGCCACTTGCCATCTCGGACGAGCATAAGCATTGCCTCGGCCCATCCGATCGAATCGGCCGGCGGCAAGCGCACAGCCGCATCGCCCAGTTGCTCTTCGCTACCGGGAACATCAGATGCAATCACCGGACATCGCAAGGAAAATGCTTCCAGCGGAGGGATGTTGTCAGGCCCGAAGTATGTAGGAAAGCACAACGCCATTGCGTGCTGATAACAATAGATCAGCGTGGATCGCGGGACAAAACCGAGAAAGAGAACAGACCCCGCGATCCCCAATCGCTCGGCATATTTCCTGACATACTCCAGATTGCCCTTGTCGCTTCCAACCAGAACGAGCGCATATTCTTTCCCGGCCTGCTGCAAAAAGCGCGCGAACGCCTCGAGAAGCCCGACGTGATTTTTATGCGGCCAGAACTGAGCCGGATAAAAAAAGAATCGCCGAGACCCGAGCGACGCCAGTTCGGCGGGCCGGGCAATAGCATCTGCCAGGTCCTGTTCTCGCTCTTGGGGGACGAAAAACGGCACAACGTGAACCGCCTGCGGGTCAATTCCATAGAACAAGGACACCTGCCGGCGACCTTCTTGCGTGCCCACCACAACACGCGTCGCGCCAGCAATAACCCTAGAGTAGTAGGCCTCACGCGCATCCCACGTCCATCCCGACCAGCGAACTTCGGGAAACCATGGCTGCAGCCGATGCTGCAAATCCCAGACCGTAGCGATATAAGGAACGCGCGCGATGGGTTCAGCTGCATTCAAAAACCAAATGAGATCCACACCCTCTTGAATGGCGCGAGTTTCAAGTTGAGCGGCATTCGCCTGAGTGGCCCAATCAGCGGCGCCCGGGAGCATCTTTGCAATCCGCCGCCCGATGCGGCGGGCAATAGTTTTGGTAGCCGGCTGAGCAAATGGCCAAACAACAAATTCATGGCCACCGGAATAAGTCTGTAATTCGTTCAGCAGACTATTCGTAAATGTCCACGCCCCACCCTGATCGATTGCGATCTCGCTGGAAACAACCGCGATGCGCATTATCAATCACTCCGGCGCGCGATCATGATCCCGTTCCAGCTTTTTGCATCGGGCGGTCCAGAACGCCCCCAATCGCAAAGACCCAACCGCTCGAAACCATTTGTGGAAAGGACGTAATCCAGCTCCGGAACAAAGAAATATCTCATGTAATGCGTTTCGCGGAGAACCTTGAGCTCCCTGCACTCTTTCTCGAACGCCTGCAACGTGTAATGAACCGCGACACTGCAGGCTTGCGGATCCATCTGCGGTTCGGCAATTCGTGTGAGATGCAGCCTTTCATTCTCAACCGTTCTCACTCGCGTCACGGGCGGATCGGAAAGAACCCCGGAGCCATTCCAGAAATCGAAGAACAATAGTCCTCCTGCATCCAGAGATGCCCTCACACGTTGAAGCGTCGCGGCAACGTCGGCGAGTGAGGGAAGATAGCTCATCACATGGAAGCCCGCGAAGGCGGCCGCAAAGGTACCTGGGGCTTCGAACGATCGCAGATCACCCTGACTGAAAGTGATATCGGCTGCTCCGGCTTCCGCCGGCGACGAGCGCGCAATCTTGAGCATGTCTTCGCTCAGATCGATGCCGTGAACGGTAAATCCCTTATGCGCAAGCAACCGGGCGTGCTTGCCGGTGCCGCAGCCAAGATCGAGCACGCGCTTGCCGGGCACCTTGTATTGCTCGAGAATTTGCAGGAGGAAATCGACCTCCGCATCGTAAGCCTTCTCCGCATAGAGCAAGTCATAATATTCGGAGTAACCGCCGAACGCGCTCATCGCAGCACCTCGACAAGCGCGGCCGCCGACGCATCGATCTCGTCATCGGTTGTCCCGATGCCACTCGGCAAATAGAGCCCACGCCGGGCCAGCCGTTCCGCAACGGGATATGTCTCTGCCGCGAACAGACCCGACTTTTCGAATATCGGCTGCTCATGCATGCACCAGAAGAACGGCCGGGTGCCGATACCCTTGGCAGCGAGCGCCTTGGCCACTTCCACTGCGTCCATCGCAATATCGTCATCGAGCACGACACCGAAAACCCAGTAATCGTTCTGCGCATAACCGACATCGTCGGCAGGCAACTGCAATCCGTTGAGTCCTTCCAGCGCACGCCGATAGCGCGCCCCGAGCGCACGTTTGCGGATCAGGGTTTCATCCAGACGCTCGAGCTGCGCGAGCCCGATTGCGGCCTGGATATTGGTGAAGCGGAAGTTCGAACCAAGCTCGTCGTGCACGAACCGCTTCTCCGGCTTGAAGCAGAGATTGCGCAGAGACTTTGCGCGCTCCGCAAGAGCCGCATCGTCCGTCAGCACCATGCCACCCTCGCCAGTCGTCACGTGCTTGTTGGCATAGAAGCTGAATGTGCTGATCGTTCCGAACGAACCGCAAGGACGTCCGCGATACAAACTGCCATGCGCCTCGGCAGCATCCTCGATGATCGCCAGATCATGCTCGCGTGCAATGTCGAGGATCGGATCCATATCGACAGGCAGACCATAGGTGTGCACCACCATGATCGCTTTTGTGCGCTCGCCGACTTTCGCTCGCACCTGATCGGGATTCATCGTCCATGTCGCAGAATCCGCGTCAACGAGCACGGGCTTGACGCCGGCGCGTATCAACGGCGCGATACACGAGATAATCGTAAAGGTCGGCAGGATGACCTCATCATCCGGCTTGAGGCCGAGCGCAGCCACGGCCACATCGATCGCGACAGATCCGTTGCTGACCGAGATTCCGTGCGCCTTGCCCATCCGCGCCGCGAATTCGTCCTCGAAGCGGCCGACGAACGGCCCTTCCGAGGATATCCAGCCGGTCTCGATGCACTCGAGAAGATATCGCTGCTCATTCCCGTTCAGCAGGGGCTTGTTGACCGGAATGAACCCAGTCATGACGGCAACTTCACACGGCTGGCATCGACGTTGGGGAAATAGCGCTTGTCGTCCTGGCCGACGAAAGGCCCCTGCTTGATCTCGATCATATCGATGTCTTCGAGTACCTCGAATCCATGCCCACCATGAATGAGGAGAATAACGTCTCCTGACACAAGCACACGGCTTTCGAGGTATTCGCCACCCTCGTCGTAAAAATCCACACGCAGCTTGCCACGCCGGATCACAAGGACTTCCTGCGTGTATTCGACGGTGCGCGGCTTCAGATTATGCGCATGCGCCACGATCACCTTGCCGGCGGGATGACGCATGTAACCCAATTGCTGCGAATAGGTTTGCGGCGTGAGAAAGGCGACGCCCTCGGCCTGGAAATCCGCCCGAACAATGAGCGCCAGCACCAAGCCGCCATGGACGACCTCTTCAGTATGCGATGTCATGCTTCCTCACTCTGGACGCCCCGAAGACGAGCACTCTTAGTTCCCGAACCCGAACAACGCGGTCCCCCGTCGCACAATTCGTCCCGGCAGCAATCTAACCCATGATCGCATCTTCTGGGCACCAGTTCGATACGCATCGGGACAAAAATGCACCTTGTGCTCAAATGCGTCTCGCATGATATCACGGGCAACCCGATGGGGATGGCTCAAAGGAAAACCGATCTCTCGGACCGGCAAATTTGCCTGAGCATTTATCTCATCGTTTGTATGGGTGGCGGCGCTTCCAAACCCGATATTGGACACGAGATTAACGGCCGGCAGGACGGTCAAACCCGAGTTTTCCCAGCAGCTCAGGAGAAACCTGTATGCCCATGAGTCGATCTGTCCTGCTGCGCAGGCCTCAAATACCGACTTCCAATATTCCTGGAAGCCCGGATCGCCCCCAGACCATTGCAACAACTCCCTGCGATCCCTGAATTCGGGCCAGAAAGTCATCTCTGCATCATAACGCTGCCACGCGCGCCGCCAGGTCGCCCATCCCCAGCAATGCATGTACCGACTAAAATAATAGCTTTCCGTCAGTTGATCGGATTCGGGCTGGAAGTTATTCCCCGAAATGGCCATGACGCGATCATCGTCGCGAAAACGATCCAGCAAATCCGTACAATACGCAAAAAAACTCGGGTGAGGGACGCAATCGTCCTCAAGAATAATCCCCTGCTCTTCATGCGAGAAAAACCAGTCCAGCGCTCCACTCACCGAGCGGCGACAACCGAGATTCTCATCGCGAAACAATGTTTGGACGTCGCAATCCCAATCAACGGCAAGGGCCGCCTCGCGCGCCTGCCGACAAGCAGCATCTTCGCCCACAACGGTCGACCTTGGACCGTCAGCCGCAATGTAAAGGACGCGCGGCTTCGCCTGACGGATCGCCTTGAGGACCTCGGCCGTCGTGTCCGGGCGCTTGAAGATCAGCAAAAGAACCGGATTCATATCGCCTTGACCACGTACTTTTCGAGCAGCGGGGCAACCTCGGGACTCGCGGCAAGTATGTTCTGATACTGGAACACCTCGTGACGCGCGTTATAGGCGCCAAGGCGAAGCAGACCGTCCTGTCGCAACCGATAGAACGAAAAGCCCGGCAATATCTGGTAGAAATCAAAAAGGAACGACCGCGATACCACATTCATCTCGTTAAATTCGAAATGAACCAGCGCAATACGCCCCGCTTCGATCGAGTTGATCGCGCCTTTGAGGCACTCGAGTTCATGGCCTTCGGCATCGATCTTGAGCAGCGTGAGCGACGACACGCCCAATCTGCTTCTCAGAGCATCGATCGTATCCACCGGCACATCGTATGCCGAGACGGAGTCGGCACCATGCTGCATCGTCAGGACCGAACTGTAGAGAGAGGCGTGAGAACTGCCTTCCCCGGAAGCATAGTCGTATAGGGTCATCTGACCCGCAACCGCACCCAGTGCAGACTGCACGCAAACCACGCCCTCCTTTTGAGAAAGCCGTGACTTCAGACGGGCAAACGTTTTGGGATGCGGTTCAAAACAAAAAATTTTACGTCGCTCAAATTCGCCTAGAATCAAATTGGCATAATCGCCCTCATTCGCGCCCACGTCGAAAACAACAACCTCCTCGAAAAGGTCTCGCAGTATTTTGTGGACGAGAAAATACTCTCCAGACAACTCGGCCGTCTCAAACTGAAGTATCCCATACTCCTTGTTGTAAGCCGCACGAACATCCACCCGAGCGATGGCCGACAGCCGACCCAACGCTTCACGTATCAGTTTTTTTGCTGTTTGCAGAAACATCGCACGCCTTGAACCGTCAACGAGAACAATTACGATTTCACCCTTGGCAGGGCAGACAAAAGACCATTCGCGAGCTTCGACATCGCTCCCCTCAGTTATTTGGCACCTTCACCGAACGACAAGCAGACTTGCTGAACGTGGGCGGCAAACACTTCTTCGGCGGCGGGACTATCGTTGCAGCGGCCTGCGTAGTGACAATGATCCCGCAAAGTCATTCACAGACGCGCAGCCGCTATCCAATTGCTCGCAGTTTCGCGCGACTAACGACCCATCAACGCGCGCTTGATCCTTGCAGCCAATGTCATCCTGGAGCCGACCGCCGCCTTAGAACCCAGAAATTGCTCGAATGCGAGCCTCAGCGAACCCGGAATCCGAATAATCACGTCATCGAGAACACAGATGTACGCATCCGGAAACTTCATTCGGAGCTGCTCCGTCATGTTACCGATGGTCGGCCAATGGGACGGCTTGTGCGGCGGCGGCGGCGGATTGAAAAACAGGTAGGCATCATCGATCAGAATGACATGTTGGGTCGAGCCGCTGTCGACCACGGAGATTTCCTCCAGCACCGGGCATTCCAGGTCTTCGCCGGCCGTATTTTTTCCGGACCAATGCGCATCAAGCCAGAAGATCGCAGGCTGCGTCAGCGCGGGAACGATGCGGACGATTTCCTCCTGGCTTTGCCCGAAGCGCAGGTCGACGTTCTGAAATGACTTCAGCCGCTCCTTGGCCGAACGATGCAGATCTTCGTCGAGCTCGATGGAGGTCACATGTGGAAAATTGCGGGCTGCCCACATGGCGGTACCGCCCATATAGGTCCCGGTCTCGATAAAGCGGTCCGCCCCTGTCTGCGCCTTGAGCCAAAGCACTACATCTTCGGGCACGCCAAAGTTAACTAACCCCATGATTTATCACATTTTATCGAGATCAACAATCGCGCGAACTCTACTGTTTTTAGTTAACGTGTCAACCGCTGGGCTTGGCCAGCGGAATCATGCGCGGACCTCAATGTAGCTCCAATCGGCCATTTCGATACCTTCAGGATACCACACACCCTTATCCCAACCGATATGATAGAGGGGGGCAAAGACCCGTTTGTTCGGAGAGTCGCCAAGCCACCCCGCCCACCAGGACAAGCTGCTATTGGCAATCACAATCGTGCCGCAGCGCGCCATTGCAACCAAAGTCTCGGCGCCGGTCATATCCGGAGCAAACCAGGCATTGCGATCGCCAAGCAGATTCCGGGCGTAGTCCATATCGTCGGAGAAAACCGCGATCCCCTTGTGGGCGGGAACGCGATCAAGCGCGTCGCGATAGTAATTCCCCGGAAGCGCCCAACCGAGTTGCGGGTGCGCAAATTCTCCTGTCTGGGTCAGATAGTCCGTGCGGCGAACGTGAACGGCGACCATTTCCGATGGCGGAGCCGGAAATGTCGCGACAACCGCTTCCGCGCGGGCCCGCAGCTTCGGGCTCGGCTGGAACGCCGCGCGTATAATTTCCGAGTAGCGGGCAAAATAACGCTCCGACTGATAGAAGCCCTTCAGCCACGTGCCGTCGCGGATGGAGACAAATTGCCCATCGTAGCACTCGATGTCCCGATAACCGTTGCGCGTGAGCCGAGGTGGTGCATAAGCCGCGTTCATTGCTGACCTTATAAGACGCTCCGACCGATCGACGCCTCCCAAACACCCTGCCAGCTGCAGACAAGCAACGATTGACGAGTGCATGACTTCGGGGAAGCTTTCGCCCAGCTCGCACCACGGCCTGCTTAAAAAGCCGTATCGGAGGATATGGCCAAGACTGGTCTGACCCGGAAGAACTACGAGCCTGCACCCGAGACGCTCGGCGGCAGCACGCGCTGCCGCGTACTGGAACATCTGATTACCAAGACCGCCCAGCAGCCTGATCCCGATCACATGGAATCCTTCGTGAATACGAAGCAGCCACAGCCCCATTCCTGCGCATTGATGAGAGCCGGTGCGGCATTTTCGATCATGCCTTTTGAGTAGTCGTCCGGAACAAGACTCCACCTGACAAGTCTCAATTCCGGAAACATCGCCGTGACCTGTTCAAACGCATAAACGCGATGAGCATTGAAATTGGTTCGAGACCTCCCGACGGGCACGACGAACAAAAGCGCACCCCCGACTGCCAGGATACGCGCAAGCTCCCTTGCACCCTTGAGATCACCTGCCGGATCAAGTGGATCACCGTACCGGCCCAAGCCTATGTGCTCCAGCACATGCAGACACGACAAGCTTTCAACGCCGCCATCCGCGAACGGCAAGGCAAGAATATCGCCCGACCGCGTCTCCAAACCTTCGAGATGCAGATTGGGGCGCCGAAAATCGATATGCACCATCGGCACCCATGCCGAAGCCATCGCACAGAACCGAAGATACGAACCGATGTCGACGTGCTTCGACGGCTGAAGCCGCTGCAGTTCGCGGCACGCCCAGGCCGTATGATACGTATAATGAGGTTCAAACTCGGTTTCAGCGGTCCGATCCGACAGGCAGGGATAAAGATCGGATTTCGACGGGACACCAATACCCCGGCGCGAAGCCTCCGCCGCAAACAGTTGAAACTCTTCCATGAAGGCGCGCCAGGCCAATTGCCTGGCCCGCGCCTCGCGCACAGAGAAAACCGCCCGGCGCGCGACCCGGTAGGCTTTTCGAGCGAAACTATTGGTCATCGCGAATCCATTGAAGAACAGGAGCCAGCACACCGGGGCGCACCGCAGACCACAACGGCGAATCGCTCAAACCGCCACGGATTTGAAAATCGATCGCAGGACCGCCGGAATTCGGCGCCTGGACCCAACGCTGGAAGTGAAGGCTGGATATGTACTCGATCCGATAAGCCCCCTCGTTGAGAAGCCGCGCCGGAATTTCACATCGGAGCGTGAACGGTCCGGGCGCCGATGAAGGCCACGACTCCTCGGCAGAGTCCGTCGTACAGCTCCAAAACAACAGCTCGCCTTCCGACGTATACAATGCCATTCCCAAGTTCAACGCCGGCGAGCTTTCGATGATTTCACCGCTCAACGTAACTCTGATTGGAGAATCGTTGCTGAGTTCGATCGCATGCTCGCTCGTGTTACGGGCAGGCTGATCAAGACTCATTTCATCAATCCGGATATGATCGACTTTCGAAGATCCCTGACCCGTTGATGATCGCCACGACAGTTGCCCGGATTGGGAAGAATCCTGTCTCGCAGACTCCCTGAGATAGACGGCAATAGCCGCACTGACGTCATCGCCCAAATGACTGACGGAACCCTGCTGCAGAACGATGGCCCTGCCGCACAAGCGCTCGATCGCATTCATATTATGGCTCACGAACAATACGGTTCGTCCTTGCCGCGCGACTTCGCCCATCTTGCCGAGGCACTTCCTTTGAAAGGCGGCATCGCCGACCGCGAGCACTTCGTCGACGATGAGGATTTCCGGCTCGAGGTGTGCCGCCACCGCGAAAGCAAGCCGCATATACATGCCGCTTGAATAACGCTTGATCGGCGTATCGAGAAACCGCTCGACCTCCGCGAATGCCACGATCTCATCGAACTTGGAGCGGATCTCGGCCCGCGACATGCCAAGGATGGAGCCATTCAGGAAGATATTGTCCCGGCCGGTCAATTCGGGATGAAATCCGGTGCCGACTTCCAGCAGACTGGCAACACGTCCCTTGATTTCAATGCGCCCGGACGTGGGCTCGGTGATACGAGACAGCAACTTGAGCAGGGTCGACTTGCCCGCGCCATTGCGCCCGATAATGCCGACAACCTCGCCCGATTTAATCTCGAAGCTGACATCCTTCAGGGCCCAGAATTCCTCGACCGAAGTGGCCGCTTCAGCACTCGACAATCCCGACAGCACGGAACGAAACGCGGATTTCGCCGCTCCCACCGCAACCTCGCTGAGCCTGCTGTAACGCTGGCGCTCCTGATGCTGAATGAGGTACTTCTTGCCGAGCCCCTCAGCCCTGATCACGACATCGCCCGACATGCTTACGGCTCGCATCCTGGTTTGATGGCACGATATCCGCACCCGATCCGAATTCACGAACCAGCCCCCTGCACAATCAGGGCCCGGTTCCACCCTCGTCAAGCAAACGGCAGACGCGCCTTAATGGCCGTTTCCACAGCCTGCCAGTCGTCCAGGGAGACCCAGGACGGCTGTTTTGGGTGCCAGAACGGCTCATAGATGACAAGCCCATGTGTGAGCAAGCCGGCCACGTAGCTGAATGAGCTCTTCGCGGTGACAATGATATCGGCCCGCGCCATCTGCCGGAGGGTATCGATCGGATCTCCGTCGCACGCGATCTCGCAACCCAACTGACGCAAAGGCTCAAATTGGGAAGCCGGACCTTCAGAATAGAGCGTCACCGCGACCGGCCGATCGGACTTGCACAATTTCAGCAGCCTATCGACACGCTTGAAAATCAACTCGGTCGTGGTGTATCGCCCGGGAAAGTCCTGCGCGGTGACATCCCCTCGCCGGACGTGCACAGCAATGCTGAAAGCATCGTTCCGTGCAGGTGACTCAGGCTCGAAATTGAACGCACGGCGAAACTCGTCCCGAACGAGCGTCAGCGCATGTGGATATCGGTCGGTAAAGCCATGGCAGTGCTCGATTGCGACGACGCACCGCTCGCCCCAGCGCAGACGTGTACGGGCAAAGTCCGCAGCCGGAACAATCGCGAGGCCCTCGTCTTCCGCGCGTCGATACCCATTCCCGAGGTTGAAGGAATCTTCCCAGCGCCGCACTTCAGCGAGTGATGACGCATGCTCCATGAGACGGAACGGGGTGTGGACGTACGGAATACCGAAAGCCTTGCAGAAAGCCTGAACGGACAATACGGCATGCACCTGGGCACCGCCTCCATCCGTCTTTCCCGCGCACGTTATCGCAATCGGACGCCTTTTGGCCCGATAAAGAGCAGCCAGAAAGCGCGGCACCTCCGGCCTACCGAGGCCATAGTAATTTCGCCGGTGCGGGAGTATCGCGGAAGCGACAGCCCAAGAGGGAGCGAATCTGCCGAAGTCGGGGGATTGATCCACAGTCTGGGACCGGATACGGGGCTGGTTCGGGGCGTCAGCTATCATACGGGTTCTTCCGTAGCAATATCCCGCCAGCACAACCAGGGTTATTGACGCAGATCGCCAGAAGTGGACATGGTTCGGCGCTCATCACGACTGGCCCCCGGCGGAGAAAAGATTGGCCCCAACCACGACCAGCATGCCTGCCGCGCAGCCTCTTGCCTCGGACCGGATCACCGTCATCGAGCCGGGAAGACTGGAACGAAACTACTGGCGCGATCTTTGGCATTTCCGTGAGTTGTTCGCCATCCTCGCATGGCGGGACATTGCCGTCCGCTACAAGCAGACGGTGGTCGGCGTTGCCTGGGCGGTGATCCGTCCTTTCCTGACCATGATTGTCTTTACCGTCGTGTTCGGAGGACTCGCGAAACTGCCCAGCGAGGGTGGCACCCCCTACCCCATCCTCGTCTTTGCAGGGATGCTGCCATGGTTCCTGTTCTCCAGCATCCTCGCCGAAGCTTCAGCAAGCCTCGTCGGCAACGCCGCTCTGATCAGCAAGGTTTATTTTCCGCGGATCATCATTCCGGTAGCCACGGCGATGACGGCCGTCGTGGACTTCGCCGTCAATCTCGTCATCCTCGCCGCGATGATGGTGTGGTACGGATTTCTCCCTGACTGGCGAATCCTGTTTCTTCCTCTCGTGGTCGTATTCGCGGTCATGGCCAGTCTCGGCCCCGCGCTGCTCCTCACGGCGCTCAACGTCAAATACAGGGATTTTCGCTTCGTCGTCCCCTTCATCGTTCAGTTCGGCCTTTATATCTCGCCCGTTGGGTTCTCGAGCCAGATCATTCCCGAAAAGTGGCGCCTGCTCTACAGCCTCAACCCGGTCGTTGGGGTGATCGACGGATTCCGGTGGTGTCTCCTGGGCGGCCAAACGACCATTTATGCGCCCGGCCTGATCGTCAGCGTTGTGCTGACAGCCGTCATCTTGTGGGGCGGTCTTGCCTATTTCCGCAAGACTGAAAGATCATTCGCCGATATTATCTAAACATCGGCACGGCGCCATCTCACCGCATTTCGAATAATCGTCGCTCCCACGCCAGCGCGTGGGCCACGATGGTGTCGAGATCGTCATAGGCGGGCGTCCAGTTCAGATCGCGGCGCAGCCTTGCCGTATCCGCGACGATGGTCGCAGGATCGCCGGGCCGGCGGCCGGCCAGCCGCACCGGAAAGTCCACCCCCGAGACCCGCTTCACGGCATCGACCACCTCACGCACCGAATATCCCCTGCCATAGCCGCAATTGAGCGTCGTACTCGCGCCGCCGCCGCGCAGATACTCCAACGCGCTGAAATGCGCGCCGACCAGATCGGTGACATGGATGTAGTCGCGAACGCAGGTGCCATCGGGCGTCGGATAATCCGTGCCGTAAATATCGAGGCCGTCGCGGGTGCCAAGCACCGCCTGCACCGCGGCCTTGATCAGGTGTGTCGCGGCCCGGGTCGACTGACCGCACCGCAGAGCGGGATCGGCGCCGGCGACATTGAAATAACGCAGCGCGACATGGTGCATCCCGCGGACCGCCGCGACATCGCGCAGCACCAGTTCGGTCATCCATTTCGACGTGCCGTAAGGCGACATCGGCTGCGGCAACGCTGTCTCCGCCACCGGGCTCTGCGCCGGATTGCCGTACACCGCGGCAGTGGAGGAAAACACGAAACGGCGGACGCCGGAGCGCGATGCGACATCGATCAGCGCAAGCGATCTGGCGGTGTTGTTGGTGTAGTAGGCCGCCGGTTGCTCCATCGATTCCGGCACCACCGACGATGCGGCGAAATGAATGACCTCGTCCACCTTGTGGGTTTCGATCAGGCGAGACACCAGATCGGCGTCACCGACATCGCCTTCAACAAAAGGCACCGATGCCGGAACGGCGCTGCGGAATCCGGTCGCAAGATTATCGAGCACGACCACCGGCACTCCGCGATCGAGCAGCCCGAACACCATATGGCTGCCGATGTAGCCTGCACCGCCTGTCACCAGAATGGTCATGAATTGAAATCCAGCCCTACTTACCCGGAAAGAATCCTAGGCTCATGACGCCCAGGGTCATGAACTTTCATGCGTGCCGGTGACTCTGTCTCATTGCATTCCTAAATACAATTCGCGCAACGCGGCTGCCTCCCCCGGCATCATCCAGCCTTGCTGAACCTATAACATCGTGCGTCGTATTCGAATGGCGATTTTCCACGGATTCCGTTAAGAGACCGGACATCGTCAGCCGTACCAGCCATTGAGCGCGCATCCCTTGAAGCAGAGCCGCCCGATCGTACTTTACGTCGTCTCGGAAGACTGGGTCTTCCTGGGACATCGCCTGCCAATCGCATACGCCGCCCGCGATGCAGGGTTTGACGTGCATGTGGCGACCCAAGTCACCGACAAGGCGGAGACAATCCGCCGCGCCGGCTTTACGCTCCATCCCATTCCTTACCAGCGCGGCACGCGCTCGATCTTCTCGGTGCTCGCCACCATCCGTGCTCTTCGCCAGCTGGAGCGCTCTCTTGCTCCCGCCATCGTCCACCATTCCAGCCTGCAAGCGAGCGTCTATGGCTCACTTGCAGCAAGCGGCAGCGGGCGGCGCCAAATCAATGCGCTGACCGGACTGGGTTACGCCTACACCTCGCAGAATCCCGATGCGCGTCTGCTCAGACGCCTTCTCACGCCGCTGCTTCGCTTCTTCCTCAACAGGAAAGAGAGCATTACACTGGTCGAAAATCCCGACGATCGGGCCCAGATCGAACAATTCGGGATTGCCCCGGATCGCATCGCGATGATCCTCGGCGCGGGCGTGGATACCCGCCGCTTCCAGCCCCTCCCCGAACCGGAAGGGCCGATCACCGTCGGTTTTGCGGGTCGGCTGCTTACCGACAAGGGCATCCGGGCACTGGTGGCCGCGCATCGGCTGCTGGCTGGGCGCGGTCTCGACATTCGTCTCCTGATCGCCGGGGCCGTCGATCCGTCCAACCCGGCCTCGGTTTCCGAAGACGAAGCGGCATCATGGAATCATGAGCCCGGCATCACCTGGCTCGGCCAGATCGACGACATCAAGGATTTGTGGGCGAGATCACATATCGCCACCCTGCCCTCGCATCGCGAAGGCCTGCCGGTCAGCCTGATGGAAGCTGCAGCCTGCGGCCGCCCGCTGATCGCCACCGATGCACCGGGCTGCCGGGAAATCACGATTGCGGATCGCACCGGCCTACTGGTGCCGGTCGAAAATCCCGCGGCTCTTGCCGATGCCATCGCAACGCTGGCCGCCTCACGCGAATTGCGACTGCGCTACGGCCATGCGGGGCGCGCGTTCGTGGTCGAACATCTGTCGGCGGAGGTTGTGGGCAAGGCCATCGTCGAACTCTATCGACGCCACATGGCGCATTGATCAGGCGGCAATCACAAAGCTCTTGTCGCGCAGCGACCTCACCAATGGACGTGCTGACTCGGTACGATGAAGGACGTATGGATCGGCTGACTGGCCGGCTCGAAATAACGATAACCCACGAGCAGCAGGCCGAGCACCGCAAGCACCGTGACAATGTCGATCAGCCGCTGATTGCGCCAGCCGTGGCCGCCGCGAGAACTGCCGCGCGCATGGCCGGACGAAGCCGGCCCGACCGATGCTTTTCCCGCATCCCCGCCATGGGCCGGCACGAGATGCCTCAAGCCGGGCCGGGATCTGTCGCCTGCCTGAGAACGGTCCGCCTGGCGCGGAGTCCTGTCGGTCTCGTCCAAGGAACGCACTCCTCGGTTGCTGGAGCCACAGTATCAACACCTATGCTACACCCGGCGTTCCGTGTGCGTCCGCAGCAAAATGCATGGCCGGAAAGCGCCCGCGGCCGGCCCGCGATCGACGGCTCGACACGTCGGCTCCACGCGCCGGCCTTTGCGTCAATCGCCTTGTCCGCACGCGGAGGAAGGCGCCCGCAGGACAGGCCGGCGGCGCCCTTCGGCGTTCTATTTCTTCAGAACCGTGTTCGGCCGTCCGTGTTCAACCATATCGATCACCAGCAGCTTCACCGTGTCCGCGCCGGTGTTGGTGCCGTAGTGCCACTGATCGACCACCTCGACGATGAAATCGCCGGGCTTGTAATCGTCGCTTTTGCCGGTGTCGGCGTTGGTGACGCGGAGCGAACCGGCCTGCACCAATGCGTAGCGTGGAAACGGATGCTTGTGCACCGGCAGCACTGCGCCCGGCGCGATCTCATAGGTGGAGACGATGACCTGCGCATCCTTCTGCGGCAGCACGATCGGCTGGCCGCTCGCCGTGGTCGTGGTGGAAAGCACGGGGCGCACGGTGACGGATGGTTTCGCTGCGGTTACCGCATCGAGATTCACGCCCTGGCTGTCGGCATAAAGCGGCGCGGACAGCAGCGCTGCGCTGGACGCGAGAATGATGGCGGTGAACAGCGATTTCATTTCTGCAGCCCCGATGGATTCGGGACGCAGGATCCGCGAGATTCGCCGGAAACGAAAGTCCGAAACGGGCGACGAGTCCGTTCAGATCCGGCTTATAGCGGCCGGCTGAGCTGGTCCTCGGTGACCACGCGTTCGATATTCTCAGTCTTGCTGCGGATGCGGTAGCGCAAGCGCCCGTCAGCCTCCACCGGCATGCGCGCGACAATGGTGTAGATGACCGGAGGTCCGCTGTCGGCGCGGCCTTGTGGTCCCTGCGGCTGATGACGGACATTGTCGTTCTTGGAAAAGGCGTGCGACATTGGTTTGTCCTATCTCAGTTGATGGAAGCGCGATGCATCCTTAGCACTGTTCGCGCCAAAAAGGCGATAAAAGAGAGCGGGTTCCACGCTCGCCGGCCGGACTCAGCGATAGCTATTCAAGGTGGAAGAGCGCACAATTCCGTCACGCTGGGCACCACCGCAGTGGGGTGCTTCCCATGACCACCCGAACACGGCGAGAGACAGTCATCTTCAAACATCCGGTCCGGATCAAAGGCATCGAACGGCTGTTACCGGCTGGCAGCTGCGAGGGCGTGACCGACGAGGAGATGATTGAAGGCCTGTCATTCCCGGTTTTTCGCCGCGTCGCCACCATGATCATGGTGCCGCATCAAGGCTCCGTCGAGATGATTTCCATCGGATCGATCGACCTTGCCAACGCCCAGCATTCCGACGCGGTCGCCTCTCATGAATGACAAGCCGATCGAACTCGATGCCCATCGCGGCATGGCCGCACAGAAGGCGACCGAGATGCGACGAATGCTGGCGGATGTCGAAGCGAACGCCAAGATCCTGCGCGACCGGGAACGGCTGATCGAAGCACAACTGCTCGCAGCGCCCACAAGCTCATGGCCCGAAGCGGCGGCGAGAGCGCGCTACGTCTTGAATTTATACGCCGCGACACTGGGCAAGAACGACTCGCAGCACCGCGACCTGGTCGCAGCCGTGCTGGCCGACTTCGCCCGGCTCAGTGGCGACGCCGAATGACATCCGGCAGACCGGCATTCGCCCCGCGCTACGCACGCAAAAAAGCCCCATCATTTCTGACGGGGCTCTCGAACGTCTGCGTTTCAGTACATCCGTGAAACGAGGCGTGAAACTCTAAAAGCGCGTCCCGGTACATCCGCGGTAACGGCACTTCGAATTCCTGCATGATGCGCCGGCCTCATCACGAACGGATGACAGACAGCGCAGATCGGTGTCGTCTTAGACGAGCGACAGATTTTCCGCGCTGGTCTTGCCGCGCATCTTGTCGGTCTTGGCTTCGAATTCCACCTTCTGGCCTTCGGCGAGACCGGTGAGGCCCGCACGCTCAACCGCGCTGATGTGAACGAACACATCGTTGCCGCCGTCATTCGGGGCGATGAATCCAAAACCCTTCTGACCGTTAAACCACTTCACTGTACCGATAGCCATTTGTCTCTTCTTTCCAATAGACGCGCGATTGCGCGCTCACGCACCATGCGCGAGGTATCCAATTTTTAGCGTCGTCTTTGGGAAAGGAGCCTGGCGGCACGTTAACAAAAGAAGGGCCAGTCATCGAATAAATTCATGCATAGCATAAGAACCATGGAACTCAAAGCGATCAATTGTGTTGATTAAACGGCGGTTTTGCCTTCGGCGACCTGCCACCTCCCCCTGTCGGGCAACAGCCAAGGAGATGTTATGACCAAAACGATTTCGCCTGCGACCACCGCGCGCAACGAACGCATGCGTCTCGCGGCGGAGAATGGCGCCATCGCTCTTGCCGAGGTGCGCGCGCGGGACATCGCGGTGCGCAAGAACATGGAGCGGCTGCGCGCCTTGCGGCTGGAAAAGGAAGCCAATGAATCATCCGCTGAGGAAACCCCGGCGAAAAAGAAGCGCGCCGCAAAAAAGATCGTTGGCGTGCCGGCCTGAGGCGCGCCGCACGCTCATGTCAGAGTGATGCGCTGAACGAGTGATGATTTTAAGAGCGAAAAGAAAAAGCCCCGGATCGCTCCGGGGCTTTTGCGTTTCCCTGAACCGTCATGCACGGGCTTGACCCGTGCATCCATCATTTTGAAGGATGGATTGCCGGGTCGAGCCCGGCAATGACGATCTTGCTTATCAATACCGGTAGTGATCGGCCTTGAACGGGCCTTCCTGTTTCACGCCGATATAGTCTGCCTGATCCTTGCGCAGTTCGGTGAGCTTGACGCCGATCTTCGACAGATGCAGTCGCGCGACCTTCTCGTCCAGCGACTTTGGCAGCACATAGACTTCCTTCTTGTACTTGCCGTCCTTGTTGTTGGCGTAAAGCTCGATCTGCGCCAGCGTCTGGTTGGTGAACGAGGCCGACATCACGAAGGACGGATGGCCCATCGCGTTGCCGAGGTTCACGAGGCGGCCTTCGGACAGAAGGATGATGCGGTGACCGTCGGCGAAGGTGATTTCGTCGACCTGCGGCTTGATGTTGTCCCACTTCAGGTTCTTCAGGGTCGCGACCTGAATCTCGTTGTCGAAGTGGCCGATGTTGCAGACGATGGCGCGATCCTTCATCGCGCGCATATGCTCGATCGTGATGATGTCCTTGTTGCCGGTCGCCGTGACGAAGATGTCGGCGCGCGGCGCGGCGTCTTCCATCGTCACGACTTCGTAGCCTTCCATCGCCGCCTGCAGCGCGCAGATCGGATCGATCTCGGACACCATGACGCGGCAGCCGGCCTGGCGCAGCGAGGCGGCCGAGCCCTTGCCGACATCGCCGAAGCCGGCGACCATCGCGGTCTTGCCCGACATCATGACGTCAGTGCCGCGGCGGATGCCGTCCACCAGCGACTCGCGGCAACCATAGAGATTGTCGAACTTCGACTTGGTGACGCTGTCATTGACGTTGATCGCCGGCCATAGCAGCGTGCCGGCCTTCTGCATGTCGTAAAGGCGATGCACGCCCGTGGTGGTCTCTTCCGAAACGCCCTTGATGCTGTCGGCGATGGCCTGGAAGTAACCCTTCGGCTTGTCCTTGAGCTGCTTCTTGAGCAGCGCGAAGAACACTTCCTCTTCTTCCGAACCCGGCTTGTCGAGAAAAGCGGTGTCACCCTTCTCGGCGCGCAGGCCGAGATGGACGTACATGGTGGCGTCGCCGCCGTCATCGAGGATCATGTTGGGATGGCCGCCGCCGTGCCAGTCGAACAATTTGGCGGTGTAGTCCCAGTAATCCTTCAGCGTCTCGCCCTTCACCGCAAACACCGGAATGCCGGCAGCGGCGATCGCGGCGGCGGCATGGTCCTGCGTCGAGTAGATGTTGCACGACACCCAGCGGATGTCGGCGCCGAGCGCTTTCAGCGTCTCGATCAGGACACCGGTCTGAATGGTCATGTGCAGCGAGCCGGCGATCCGCGCGCCCTTCAAGGGCTGCTTGGGGCCGTATTCCTCGCGCGTCGCCATCAGGCCCGGCATTTCGGTTTCGGCCAGCGAGAGTTCCTTGCGTCCGAAATCAGCAAGGCCGATGTCGGCGACGATGTAGTCTTTGCCGTTGGTGGCGGTCATATTTGTAATTCCTAAATCTGTTTCAGCACGGAGCGGCGTCGTTGTGCCCTCTCCCCTTGCGAGAGAGAGCGACGCGGGCGTCGCGACAAATTCGGTTGGGTGAGGGGTTGGTTTTTTCGTTAGGCAAATAACCCCCTCACCCGCTTCGCTGCTACGCAGCTCAGCACCCTCTCCCGCAACGGGGAGAGGGAAGAAGAAATCACACCGCCTTCTTCAGCGCCTCGGCGAGATCGGTCTTCTCCCAGGAGAAGCCGCCATCGGCGTCGGGCGTGCGGCCGAAATGGCCGTAGGCCGCGGTGCGGGCGTAGATCGGCTTGTTGAGGTCGAGATGCTTGCGGATGCCGCGCGGGGTGAGATCCATCGCGTTCGCCACCGCCTTCTCGAGCCTGTCCTCGGAGACCTTCCCGGTGCCATGGGTGTCGATGTAGATCGACAGCGGCCGCGCCACGCCGATGGCGTAAGCGAGCTGCAACGTCGCCTTGTCGGCGAGACCGGCGGCGACGATGTTCTTGGCGAGATAGCGGGCGGCGTAGGCGGCCGAACGGTCCACCTTGGTGGAGTCCTTGCCGGAGAACGCGCCGCCGCCATGCGGCGCCGCGCCGCCGTAGGTGTCGACGATGATCTTGCGGCCAGTCAGGCCGGTGTCGCCGTCCGGGCCGCCGATGAAGAACTTGCCGGTCGGGTTGATGTGCCAGATGGTCTTGTCGGTGATCCAGCCCTCCGGCAGCGCCTTGCGCACATACGGCTCGACGCGCTCGCGCACCTGCTTCGAGGTCATGTCCTCGACCAGATGCTGATGCGAGACCACGATCTCGCGCACGCCGACCGGCTTGCCGTTTTCGTACTGCACGGTGACCTGGCTCTTGGAGTCGGGGCCGAGCACCTTCTCGACTCCGCTGTGGCGCGCTTCGGCGATCAGGCGCAGAATCCTGTGCGCGTAATGCAGCGGCGCCGGCATCAGATCGGACGTCTCGTTGGTGGCGTAGCCGAACATGATGCCCTGATCGCCGGCGCCCTCTTCGCGGTTGGTCGGCTGCTGGGCGTCGACGCCCTGCGCGATATCGGCTGACTGCTCATGCAGCAGGATTTCGATGTCGCAGGTCTTCCAGTGAAAGCCGTCCTGCTCGTAGCCGATGTCCTTGATCGCGTCCCGGATCACCTGATCGAGTTGCTCCTTCGGCACCTTGGGGCCGCGCGTCTCGCCCGCGATCACCACCTTGTTGGTGGTGGCGAGCGTCTCGCATGCCGCGCGGATCTGCCAGGGGTCGAGGCCCTGCTTCGGACCCTCGCGGAAAAACAGATCGACGATCTCGTCCGAGATCCGGTCGCAGACCTTGTCCGGATGACCTTCGGACACCGATTCAGAGGTGAACAAATAAGACGCGCGCATCTAAGCTCTTCCCTTCCCGCTGGACCGCCAGCGGTCCGTTCGTCAGTGTTGTGAAAACCGTCAATCGCGCCGCCGCGATATGACGTAGGACTCATCGTAGAACCACAATCCGTTATGCTTGCGCAGCACGTCCCCGGTGGCATCGAGATAACGGCCGCTCTGGGTGACATCCGTCAAGCGCTCGTCCTCGATCTGAGCGACATACACCGCCGCATTCCAGGCTGCAAAGGCCGTCGAGGTGCCGATCGCCCCGGTGACCTCGTTGGGCAGCGCCTCCATGTCGTAGCGAAAGATGGAGCGGTTATCCGCATAGGCGTTGAAGTTCAGATCGCGCCCGGCCGAGCCCAGCTCGTATTTTACCGCGCGAAGTAGCTCATGGCGGCTGACGGAGAAAGGGTTTTCTCCGGGCCATACCGCCTGGATGATCTCCATCCCCGGATCGTGGCCATAGGAGTGAATTCCGATCAGCCGCCCGCCGGCCCGCAGCGCCCGCGCCAGCGGCGCGATGATCCGCTTGGCGCGGAAGGCGAGCGAGGATTTGGCCCGGTAGGGCTGGGAGGCGATCACGAGGTCGAAATTGGCCTCCACCTTGCCGGCGCGGGGGATCACCGAATCCAGCAGGAAACGGTGGTCCTCGCGGTAGAGCACGATCACGATCGGCCGCTCATAGACCGGCATGCCCGAGCGCGGCGAGACGCTGGCGCGCCAGTTCTCTTCCAGAAACGGCTCCAGCGCCGCGATCTGGGCCTCGAACTCCCCGGAGGACGAGCCGGTCAGCGCCACCTCGCGCCAGATCGTAGCGGCGGCGGCGGCCGGCGATTTCGGGGTCAGCCAGGGCGCCTCGGCGTAGTGCATGTTGGTGAGCACGAACACCGTGGCGGGGTGCTCGAACAGCCGGTCGGGCACCTTGTCGAGGGTCAGCTTGACGTCCTCGAGGCTGATCTCCTTGCCGGCGACATAGAACGGCATGTGCGGGAACCGGCTGTGCATCGAGCGCATCACCCGCGCCAGCACCGTGCCGTCCCCCACCCCGGCGTCGAACAGCCGCAATGCCGGTGGGCGAGGATGGATGGACGACAGTTCCAACGCAACACGTTGGGCAATCACCCGTTTCTCGCTGCAAGTATGGACGAACAGCAGATATTTTTGCCGGTTCTCGAAAAACCGGAAATTGCCGGTGGGATCGCGCCGCTCCAGCGGCGGCTCCGGCGGGCGCGGCAGCGGCGCCCCGTCGGCCAGAAAGGCCTTGATCCGGTCAAGCGTATCGACCGTGATGCGCTTGCCCTCGCGCAGCCGCTGCACCAGCTTGCCGTCATTGACGGCGCGGCGGCCAAAGGTCGATTCGGCCATGCCCACCTCGCGGCAGTAGCCCGAAATCTCGGCCAGCAGTGCGTCGTTTTTCATGAAATGGGCAGCTTCAGGGTGTGGGCAGAGCGCCTTAACGGTGTCCCGTCTACCACGCCTTTCCCACGATTAAAATGACCGAAAACGCCGCGCCGGGGCAGAATCAATCAAATCCTGTGGGCCCGAGGCCGAAGGGAGCCGAGGAGCGTCATCCGGCCAGCCGCAGACAGGAAGCCCTGTGGGACCTTGAGCAAAGCCCCGGCAAGGGGGTCAGCCCGCAGCCAGCCCCAGAACCTCGTCAGCCACCGCACAGGTCCGGGCGACCTCGGCATCGGTCAGGGTGGGATGGACCAGGAAGGCCAGGCCGGTCTCGCCAAGCTCTCGCGCTACCGGCAGCCGCTGCGCCGGCCGCCAGCCGGTGCCCTCGAATGCCGCCTCCAGATACACCTCCGACTGCGAGCCGTGCAGGCAGGGAACGCCCCGCGCCACGATCTCGTCGATGATCCGGTCGCGGCTCCAGCCGGAGGCAAGACGCTCCGGCCTCACGAACGCATAGAGACGATAATAAGCGTGACCAGCATCGGCAGGCACCTCCGGCACCCGGACCGTGTCGTGGCGCCGCAGCGCCGCCGCGATCCGGCCGGCGATCTCGCCGCGCCGCGCCAGCCATTGCGGCATCCGCTTAAGCTGCACGAGGCCGATCGCCGCCTGCATTTCCAGCATGCGCGCATTGGTGCCGAAGCTGTCATGGACCAGGCGCGGCCCGGCGGGATGCGCGCGCTCGTAGACCCCTTGCCAGCTTTTGCCGTGATCCTTGAACGACCACATTGCCGACCATAGCGCCTGCGAGTTGGTGGTCACCATGCCGCCCTCGCCGCCCGTCGTCATGATCTTGTCCTGACAGAACGACCACGCGCCGATATCGCCGATCGCGCCGACGCTGCGACCCTTGTAGGTCGCGCCGTGCGCCTGGGCGCAATCCTCGATCACGAACAGGCCGCGCTCGCGCGCCAGCGCCATGATCGGATCCATGTCGCAGGGCAGGCCCGCCAGATGCACCGGGATCACGGCTTTGGTCCGCGGCGTCAGCACCGCAGCGATGGTTGCGGCGGTGATGGTCTGCGTCTCGCGATCCACATCGGCGAAGACCGGCCGCGCGCCGGCCAGCGCGACGGATGACACCGAGGCGATGAAGGTGCGCGGCGTCACGATCACATCGTCGCCCGGACCGATCCCCAGCGCCTTCAGCGCAACGTCGAGCGCCAGCGTGCCGTTGGCCAGTGCAACCGCATAACGGGTGCCGACATAGGCCGCAAATTCCTCTTCGAAACGGCGGCACAGATCGCCGGTCCAGTAGTTCACCCGCCCCGAGGCGAGCACCTCGGACACCGCGGCGATCTCTTCGGGCGAATAGCTCGGCCAGGGGGAAAAGGGGGTGTTGAGCACTATGGTTTTTCCATCGGGCGCGCGGGTACGCCGATCACAACGCAGCCGTCCTCGACATCCTTGACGATCACGCTGCCGACCCCGGCGATCACATTGGCGCCAATCCGGATGTTGTGACGGACCGAGCTGCCGGTCCCAAGCCAACTGCACGCGCCAATCTCGACCGTGCCCGACAAATGCACGCCGGGCGACAGATGGACGCCCTCGCCGATCCGGCAATCGTGATCGACGCTCGCCCCGGTGTTGATGATGCAGCCCGCACCGATGTCCGCGGCAACATTGACGATACTACCGGCGGCCAGAAACGAACCCTCGCCGATCATGGCGCGGCGACTGACACGAGCCGTGGGATCGATGATCGTCACCAGCGGCGCAGAAACGCCGCGCAGCCGGTTGAGACAGTCCATGCGTGTTCGATTGTCGCCGAGCGCGACGATGACACCATCAAACTCTTGCGCACGCTGCAGCAAATTCGCAAACTTGCCGACCACATCCCAGTCGCGAACGCGCCCCGTGCGGGTCTCGTCGAAAAATTCGACCGACCAGCCGAGCTCGGTGGCGCTATCGGCCACCACGCGACCATGCCCCCCGGCGCCAACAATCGCGAGTCGTCCGCTCACTTGCCCGTAAACCTCTCGACCGTGGCCGCATTCTCGGCCGTTATGCCCTGACGCCGCAAGGCCGTCATCACGGTGCGCGCAAGAATTCGCAGATCGAGCGTCAGCGAGCGATGATCGACATACCACACGTCGAGCCGGAATTTCTCCTCCCAGGAAATGGCGTTGCGGCCGTTGACCTGAGCCCAGCCGGTGATGCCCGGCCGCACCTCGTGCCGGCGCATCTGCTGCGCCGAATAAAGCGGCAGATACTCCATCAGCAGCGGGCGCGGCCCGACCAGCGACATCTCGCCCTTCAGCACGTTCCACAATTCCGGCAATTCGTCGAGACTGGTGGAGCGCAGCAGCTTGCCGAACTCGGTCAGCCGCTCGGCATCGGGCAGCGGCTCGCCATCCGGCCCCCGTGCATCGCCCATGGTGCGGAATTTCAGCATCTCAAAGGGCTTGCCATGCAGGCCCGGTCGGATCTGGCGAAACAGGACCGGACGGCCAAGCTTTACGCCCACCAGCACGGCGATGAAGAGAATGGCCGGACACAGCAGGACAAGCCCCAGGAGCGCCGCCGTCACGTCCAGCGCCCGTTTCATCGGGCCCTCTCCTGCATCACCCAATCACTTAGACACATGCGGTTCATGGCGACTATTTCGGGATCACGGCCGGCCCGGGATCCGGCCAGCCTCTCCCGGTCCGTCTACTCTGCCCGGTTGCCCGCGGCAACCCTGCGGGGCTTTGCGGACCTGCCTAACGATGCCCGCCCTCGTCCCGGTCCGGGTCCTTCACATGCGCCACGGTGGCGAATTCGATATTGCGGTTCTCACCGCGCTCCACGGCGACCTTGCGCAGATAGATGTTCTGGATCACCTCGCGGGTCTGCGGATCGATCTCGACCGGCCCGCGCGGGCTTTCCCACGCCATGCCCTTCATCGCCGCGAGCAGCGCCGCGCCGTCCGTCCTGCCGCGGGTCTTGCGCAGCGCCTGACAGATCAGGTGCATGCCGTCATAGCCCGCCACCGCCATGTAGCCCGGCCGGTCGCCATAGGCCGCCCGATAGGCGGCAACGAAATTGCGGTTCTCCTGCGAGGGATGCGCCGCCGAATAGAAATGCGCGGTGATGACGCCGAGCATGTCCTCGCCCATATTGGCCAGCGCATCGTCGTCGGTGAGCTCGCCGGTGCCGATCACCTGAATCTTGAGACCGCTGGCGCGGAACTGCTCCATGAAGAGACGGCTCTGCCGCGTCGGCACGAACACGAATAGCGCATCGGCGGCGGCTTCCTTGATTTGCTCAAGCAGCGGTGCGAAGTCCGGCTCGGACAATGGCGCTTTCCATTCGCCGGCGATCTCGCCGCCCGCCGCCCTGAAATGCCTGCCGAACACGGCGAGCGCATCGTTTCCGGGCGCGTAGTCCGCGATCAGGATCGCGACCTTCTTCAACTCGTGCCCTGCCGCCCAGTGCGCCAGCGTCGCGGCGGATTGCGCCAGCGTGCCACCGCTGCGCACGATGAAAGGCGAGCGATCGGTGATCAGCGAGGTGCCCGCCCCCATCACCACCTGCGGAATGGCGGCCTCGGTGGCGAGCGGCGCGGCAATCGCGGCCGCCGGCGACGTGCCGAAGCCGGCCAGCAGCGCCACCTTGTCGTCCGCGATCAATTCCTTCGCCGCCTGCCTTGTCTCGTCCGGCACGGCGCGATCGTCGCGCAGCACGATCTCGATTTTCCTGCCGTCGATGGTGTCGCCGTTCTGCTCGAGATAAAGCCGCACCGCGTTGTCGATCTGCTCGCCGGTCGCCGCCTCGGGACCGGTCATCGGCAGGATGAGACCGATCCTGATGATCTCCTGCTCCTGCGCCCTGCCGGGCGCGACTGCGAAGCCAAGCGATGCGGCAAGAACGCCGAGCAGCACGCACCTCGACAAACGACCCGCCGTCCGGCGGGACTGGCTCGATTTGGCAAGCGGGTCTGGTTCACCCCGCCGCGATGGAATGTGGCTCATGTCCGTCACATGCCGCAGACACTGCAATGCCCGACCGATACCGGCTTTGCGCAGGCTTTGCATCATTTATTGCAGCCGCTGAAAGCCCGGACTGCGACCGGCTCCCATGCCGGCCCTCATGGTGAGGAGGCGCCTCCAGCGCGTTTACGCGTCTTCCGACGCGCTATGGCGCCGTCTCGAACCATGAGGCCACAGATCAGCCCCAATGGCCTCATCCTTGGAGACGCAGCCCAAGGCCGCTCCTCAGGATGAGGGTCATGCCTGCATACCGCGCCCGGTTTCCTTATCTCTCCGCACGCGAGAAACAGGCGCAACCTGCGGCAACGGCTTCAAACAAAATCCGAAATACTTTAAGGTCCGCGCGGGCATCCGATCCCGGCACGGCCCGTCCTCACCACATGACCACCGTCGCGGGAGAGCTTCATGGGATTGCTCAGGGTGTTTCTTGCCCTCGCAGTCGTCGCCGCCCACCAGCCTCCCCCGACCGGCCTGCTGCGTTTCGTCGGCGGCCAGATGGCCGTGGAAATCTTCTTCGTCATCTCCGGCTTCTACATGCAGATGGTGATGAGCTCCGGCCGCTATGCGACGGTGCGCGACTTCTACATCAGCCGCGCCCTGCGTATCTTTCCAGCCTATTGGCTGATCGCCGGCGCGGTGCTGCTGGCCACGCCGGGCTGGCTCACGCAGGTGACGCACCTCGGCGTCGGCCCCGCCGTCACGCTGCTGCTCTCGAACGCGATCCTTTTGCTGCAGGACACGACCCTGTTCCTGTCGGGCAACGGCGGCAGTCTGTCGTTCACTGCAAACGTCTTCGCCGACCCGTTGCCGCTCTATCCCTATCTGCTGATCCCGGTGGCGTGGACGCTGGCGCTGGAATTGTACTTCTACCTGCTGGTGCCGCTGCTGGCGAAACGTAGCGACCGGTTTCTCGTCGCGCTCATCGCCATCGCGACCGTCGCGCGCATCGTCACCTATCTCGCCGGCCTCAACAGCGATCCGTGGACCTACCGGTTCTTCCCGTTCGAGATCGCGCTGTTCCTGTGCGGCATGCTGGCCCAGCGCTTCCATGCACGCACCGACTGGCAGGCGTTTCCGCGAGAAAAACTGTCGCGGATCGGCTGGATCTGTCTTGCGGTGTTCTGCCTGTCGGGCCCGTTCCGCGCGTCGCGCATAGCGGTCTTTCTGGTCGCGATGGCGTGGACCTTCGCTATTCCCTATCTTTTCGAACTTACCCGGCGCTCACGGATCGACCGCATCATCGGCGAACTGTCCTATCCGGTCTATCTCGTGCACGTGCCGCTGCTGTCTTTGGTGATGCCGCATATCAAGCAGGCATTGCCGGCGCTCGGCATCATTCCCGACTATTTCGTGCTGGCGGCGCTATCGCTCGCCACCGCCTTCGCGATCTGGTGGCTGATCGATCGCCCGATCGATCACCTGCGCCACAAGATGCTCGCCAATCCGCGCGCGACGCCGCCGGAGATCTGACCGCGGCCTGCGCCGCCAGTTCGACTCCTGACGGTGATTTTTCACGGATTGACCGGTTCTGCCCTGTTCCGGAAATAACGCGATGAAATCGCTTTTCCCATTTTAATGAAGCGGCTTTCGATCAGCGGCGTCGTCACATAATAGCTCACCCAGAACGACAGCAGGGCAACCAGCGGCACCGCAAGCTCTGCGGGCACGAAGATCACCGAGCGCAGCCGCGCCGGAATCCCTGCAAAATCGAAATGGAACAGATAGATCGAATACGAATGCTGTCCCAGGGTTTCGAGCACTGAGTTTTTCAATCCGACCGACAGAACCAGAAACGAGAAAAGAAACAGGAATGCCACAACCTTTCCAAACTGGAACGGCAGCGCGCATGCCAGCATCAACAGGATGCCGACGACAGGCACCCGCTTCTGCTCCAGAATCTCGAACAGGATGAAACCGAAGCCAAAACAAATGATCTGGTTTGGCAGCCAGAAGATGCAAAACAGATCGACAAGATATTTCTGGGATTCCGGATAGTGCGGATAGAGCGCAGGCAACACGAGGTTCTGCGCCGCGTATTGGCCGGCCAGATAGATCACCGCCACGAGCACGTAAGGCGCGATCGCCTGACGGTTCCTCGCCCGTCTGAACAAATAGATGAACAGCGGAAAGATAAAATAGAATTGCAGCTCGACGGCAATACTCCAGCCACCAGGCACCACCGAGTTGAACGCGGTGGGAGAGAGCCACTGCAGAAGCGAGAACGTCAGCAGGATATCGGTCAGGCTGACGCCGTCGGGCGCGAAATAGTTCGCATGAAACCCCTTCCTGATAACGTACATCAGGGCAACGACCCAGAACAGCGGCACGATCCTGAAAAATCGCCGGGTGTAGAATGCGAAGATCGCGTTTGCGGAGACATCCTTCCCGAACGTCAACATCATCGTGTAACCGCTGATGATGAAGAACAACTGGACACCGTACGGCCCATAGCCGACGAAATTATTCGTGACGGTGAAATATCCCGGCGAAGCCTGCCACGTATGAACCAGGATGACGAGAAGGATCGCCACCCCTCTCAGCAGATCAAGCGATTCATTGCGGTTTGATGCTGGAGCCACGCCGGCGATCTCTCCCAGTCCCATCAATCCGTGAACACGATGGTCTTGCGGCCGTTGAGAATAACGCGATCCTCCAGATGGTAGCGCAGGGCACGCGCCAGCACGCGGCGCTCGATATCGCTGCCCTTGCGCACCAGCGCCTCGGCGGAATCGCGATGGCTGATGCGTTCGACATCCTGCTCGATGATCGGACCTTCGTCGAGGTCGCCGGTGACATAATGCGCGGTGGCGCCGATCAGCTTGACGCCGCGCTCATGCGCCTGATGGTAAGGCTTGGCGCCCTTGAAGCCCGGCAGGAACGAGTGGTGGATGTTGATGCAGCGGCCTGACAGCTTCGCTGAAAGATCGTCCGACAGCACCTGCATGTAGCGCGCCAGCACCACGAGATCGGACTTGGTTTCCTGAATGAGAGTCCAGACCGCCGCCTCCTGCTCCGCCTTGGTCGCCTTGGTGATCGGCAGATAATGGAACGGAATGTCGCCGAATTCGACGCCCTGATAGGCCTCGCGCGGATGGTTGGAGACGATCGCGGTCGGGATCATCGGCAGTTGCCGGTGCCGCCAGCGATACAGGATATCGACCAGACAATGATCGAATTTCGAGACCATCAGCAGCACGCGGTGCGGCACGGCGCGGTCACGGATTTGCCATGTCATGTTGAAAGGCTCGGCGATGGCGCGGAATCCGCCCCGGATCACCGAAAGGTCGGACGAGCCATTGGTCGGCGTGAACATCACCCGCATGAAGAAATGACTGGTCTCGGTGTCGTCGTATTGCTGAGCGTCGAGAATGTTCTGACCGCTGGCGAACAGGAAGGTCGAGACCGCGGAGACGATGCCGGGACGATCGAGGCACGACAGAGTGAGGACGAATTGCTGTTCGGACATGGTGACGATCTTTGCTGGTGATGGCCGGCGGGGCGAAAATCCGCCCTGCTCTAGCATCGCTTCGACCGCCCCGCCAAGCGCAGGCGTCCCGACCTTAGGCTAAATTTGGCGGACGCGCGGAACACCGGCCGGTCCCGCACACTTTTGAGATATGATTTCAACTGCAACAGCTAAAAATATCACGAGCGGGTTCTTCCATGACGGACAGGCTGAACGGCTATCGCATTCTGATTCTGGAAAGCCGCGAGGAAGCGCAGTTCTCGCGCCTGCTGCGCGATCAGGGCGCTGCAGTGGTGCAATGCCCGATGTTCACCATCCATGACGCGCCAGACTCCGCGGCGGTGGAAGCCTGGATCCGGCGCGCGGTCGAAACCCCGTTCGACGATCTCGTCCTCACCACCGGCGAGGGCCTGCGGCGGCTGATCGGGCTTGCGAAGGCACGCGGCCTCGATCAGGCGTTCGTCGCCGCGATCGGGCAATCGCGCACGGTGGCGCGCGGGCCCAAGCCCGGCAAGGCGCTGCGTGAGATCAGGCTTGCGCCGCAGGTCACGACCGAAACGCCGACCTCGGAGGGTATCGCGCAGACCATGGCGGGCTTCGATCTCACGTGCCATCGCGTCGGCATCCAGCTTTATCCCGAGAAGGATCACACCAAGCTGCTGAACGCGCTGCGTCAGCAAGGCGCGAGCGTCGATCCGGTGCTGCCTTACGTTTACGACGCGGAAGCCGCCGATCCTCATATCGTGGCGGCGATCGACGAGATGGTTGCCGGACGGATCGACGCCATCGCACTGACAAGCTCCGGCCAGGTCCGCCGCCTGGTCGACGCGGCGCGCAAGCATGGCTGCGAGGAGCGTCTGCGGCAGGGCCTTGCGATGACGCGCGTCGCATCGGTCGGCCCGGTGGTGTCGGACGAACTGAAGGCGCACGGTTTTCAGACCGACATCATGCCCGCCGATGGCGCGTTCTTCATGAAGCCGCTGATCAGCGCAATGGCTGCGAGACTGGCAACGATGCCGCGTCGGGCACAGGCTTAAGCGATCGCCACCTGCTCGGTGAGAAACGCCTGATAGGCGCGCGCGATGCCGTCTTCCAGCCCGGTCGAGGCGCGCCAGCCCAGCGCGGCAAGACGGCCGACATCGAGCAATTTGCGCGGCGTGCCGTCTGGCTTCGAGGGATCGAACACAATCTCGCCGCGATAGCCGACCGCCTTCGCCACCATGCGGGCGAATTCACCGATGGTGATGTCCTCGCCGGTGCCGATATTGATCAGGTCCGCGCCGGAATAATGGCGCATCAGATGCACGCAGGCGTCCGCCATGTCGTCCACGAACAGGAATTCACGGCGCGGCGTTCCGGTGCCCCACACCGTGACGCCCGGCGCATTCGCGACTTTCGCTTCATGAAAGCGGCGGATCAGCGCGGCGACCACGTGGCTGTATTCGGGATGATAATTATCGCCCGAACCGTAAAGATTGGTCGGCATCACGCTGATGAAGTCGCTGCCGTACTGGGCGCGATAGGCTTCGATCATCTTGATGCCGGCGATCTTGGCGATCGCATACGGCTCGTTGGTCGGCTCCAGCGGCCCGGTGAGCAGCGAATCCTCGCGCAGCGGCTGCTCCGCAAGACGCGGATAGATGCAGGACGAGCCGAGAAACAGCAGCTTCTCCGTGCCGTTCGCATGCGCCGCATGGATCACATTGGCAGCGATGACAAGGTTGTCGTAGATGAATTCGGCGCGCAGCGTGTTGTTGGCGACGATGCCGCCAACCTTCGCGCCGGCATGAAACACCACCTGCGGCCGGTTCGCCGCGAACCAGCGGTTAACCGCGGCCTGATCGCGCAGATCGACCTCGCTGCGCGGCACGGTGAGAATTTTCACATCCTCACTTTTCAGCCGCCGCACCAGCGCGCTGCCGACCATGCCGCGATGTCCCGCGACATAGACGCTCTTGCCTTTCAGTTCGAAGGGAACGGAGGTCATCGTGTCAACCGCTGTTGCGCAGACCGGCGGAGATGCCGTTGATGGTGATCTGGATGCCACGCAGCACCTGCGGATCGGGATCGTTGGCGCGATACGCCTTCAGGAATTCGACCTGCACATGGTTGAGCGGATCGAGATACGGGAAGCGGTTGCGGATCGAACGCTCCAATAGCGGATTGCCGGCCAGCAGGCGATCCTGCTGCATGATCTCGAGCAGCACGTCGATCGAGGTCCGCCATTCGACGCGGATGCGGCGGAAGATGATCTCGCGCAGCTTCTTGTCGGCGACGAGATCGGCATAGCGCGAGGCGATCGCGATGCTGCTTTTCGACAGCACCATGTCCATGTTCGACAGCAGCATGCGGAAGAACGGCCACTCGCGATAAAGCTCCTGCAGGAACGCGATGCCCTTGTCCGGATGCCTGGCGACCCATTCCTTCACCGCCGTGCCGAAGCCGTACCAGCCCGGCAGCATCAGGCGGCACTGCGCCCAGCTGAACACCCACGGAATCGCGCGCAGATCCTCGATCTTGCGCGTCTTGGTGCGCGAGGCCGGGCGGCTGCCGATGTTGAGGGTCGCGATCTCGTTGATCACGGTGGAGGACCAGAAATATTCCTCGAAGCCGTCGGTTTCGTAGACCAGGCTGCGATAGGCCTTGTAGGCAAGCTCCGACAGCTCTTCCATCGCGGCGAGATATTCCGGACGCGGCGCGGCCTGCTGCGGCTGCAACAGGCTGGCCTCCAGCGTCGCCGCCGCGAGGATTTCCAGATTCTCGCGGCCGACGTCCGGGTTGGAATATTTCGAGGAGATGATCTCGCCCTGCTCGGTGATCCTGATCTGGCCGTTCACGGCGCCGCCGGGCTGGGCGAGGATCGCCTCGTAGCTCGGTCCGCCGCCGCGGCCGACCGAACCGCCGCGACCGTGGAACAGGCGCAGCCGCACACCGTGCTTCTTGAACACTTCGACGAGGCTGATCTCGGCCTTGTAAAGCTCCCAGCCCGAGGTGACGAAGCCGCCATCCTTGTTGCTGTCGGAATAGCCGAGCATCACTTCCTGCACGCCGCCGCGGCTGTCGACCAGCCGGCGATATTCCGGCAGCGACAGCATGCGGTCCATGATGCCGGCGCAGTGCTGCAGATCCTCGATGGTCTCGAACAAAGGCACGATGTTGATGCGGGTGTGGCCGGCCGGATCGATCAGCCCGACCTCCTTGAGCAGCACGGCGATCTCCAGAAGATCGGACATACCCTCGGTCATCGAGACCACGCATTGCGGAATGGCATCGCCGCCGAACACGGCGTGAGCCTCGGCGGCGGCGCGGAGCACCGCAAGCTCGCTCGTCGTCTCCTCGCCATAGCTCGCGAACGGCGACACCAGCGGCCGCGCGGTGCACAGCTCCCTGGTCAAGAGCGCGCAACGCTCCTCCTCAGGCATCGCCTTGTAATCGAGGCCGGGCGTCACCGTCTCCAACAGCTCAGCGACGGTGCGCTCGTGCACCGCCGAGTTCTGCCGCAGATCGAGGCTGGCAAGGTGGAAGCCGAAGCAGTCCACCGCACGGCGCAGCAGCCGCAAGCGGCCGCGCGCGATGATGCCGGAATGGTTTTCGATCAGCGAGCGGCTGATGGTTTCAAGATCGCCCTTGAACTCCTCGACGCTGGCATAGGGCTCGGCCTTGCCGACCGGCGCGCGACGGGTGGCGACGCCAAGCGTGGCCGCGCTCGCCGCCAGACGCGCATAGATGCCGGATACCGCGCGGCGGTACGGCTCGGTGCTGCGATGGGCGGAGACGTCGGGCGAGCGCTCCGCCAGCATCTGCAATTGCGGCGAGACATGCACAAGCTGGACCGCCAGCGACACTTCGCTGCCGAGCGCGTGCAATTCATCGAGATAAAAGCTCATGATCTGCTCGCACTGCATGTGCAGCGTTCCGCGCAACACGTCGGCGGTGACGAACGGATTGCCGTCGCGATCGCCGCCGATCCAGCTTCCGGTGCGCAGGAACGAGGCGAGCGGCGCATCGCCCTCACGATCGTTCAGCTTGCGGTCCGGTTGCAGGCGGTCTTCCAGCGCGCAAAGCAGGCGCGGCAATTGCCGCAGGAAGGTGTATTCGTAGAACGCCAGCCCGTTCGCCACCTCGTCGAACACGGTGAGCTTGGTCCGGCGCAGAATGTTGGTCTGCCACAGCGTCAGCACGGCGCGGCGCAACTGCTCGTCATTGGCCTCGAGCTCGTCCGCCACCATCAAGGTGCGATCGCGCTGCTCCAGCAGCATCGCGATTTCCATTTCGCGATCGATCGTGCTCTTGCGGCGCACTTCGGTCGGATGGGCGGTGAGCACCGGCACCACCAGCGCGGTCTTGAAGAAAGCGCGCAGGTCATCGAAGCTGAAGCCGGCGGCCCGCGCCCGCGCGATGGCGCCAGCAAGGTTGCCCTCCTGCCGCTCGGCTTCCGCCGGGGTCTGACTGCGGGTCTGGCGGATATTGTGCTGGTCCTCGGCGATATTGGCGAGGTGCGAGAAATAGCTGAAGGCGCGGACGATGCGCACCGTCTCGCGCGTCGGCATGCCGTCGAGCATCTTTTCCAGTTCGCGGCGGGCGTTCTTGTCCTCGTCGCGATGGAAGCGCACCGAGGTCTGGCGAATCTGCTCGACGATGTCGAACACGTCCTCGCCTTCCTGATCGCGCACGGTATCGCCGAGAACGCGCCCGAGCAGGCGGATGTCGGCGCGCAGTTGCGCATCGTCGTCCTGACCGGAAGCCGCACTCTCCGCCCCGCGATTGAGCACATTGTCGGCGCGGCCCGCCGGCATTGCGGCGGGGTCCGCGCCGGCTGCGGCGGGTTCGGACGCGGCTCCGGCGGCACCGGCGAAAGTCTGGGTTGACGACATGGCTCACTCTGAAAAACGGGCTGGCATTCAGTCGCAATTTTTCCGGGCAAGCGCAAGGCATTAGGGCCGGCCTTCGGCCGTCATCCGCCCCTCGCGGCGGGATCGATGCGTTGTCAGGTTAACGCGGCATGGCGTCGCTCAAGCGCGCCTCTCAGGATTTGCGGGCATCTTCCTTGGATGGCGCGGGCTGGGTCGCGCTCACCGGGTCCGAGGCGGGGAACGTATCGCGCAGGCCCTTGTCGAGTTCTTTCTTGGTCTTGCGATCCTCGGCAAGCGCGGTCTTGACATCCTCCGCATGCTTGTCGTGCGGCGCAGGATTGAATTTCTCCGACATCTGAAACCTCGTCTCCGTTCGCTCCGCATATGCGGGACACGCGGTGCGTCAATCGACCGGACCGCGAAAAGTTCCACCCCAGAGAGTTGTGCGGTGTTTCACGGCTTCGTTTCACGCAGGCCGGAACCTTCGTCTCGCTCGCAGGTTGGCGCGATGACTTTTCACAGCCTCATTGCATGGAGCACCATCATGAATACCGATCGCCTCACCGGCGCCGCCAAATCCGCAGCCGGCAAGGCCGAAGACGCCCTTCAGCGCGCCACTGACGACGCAGCCAACGAAGCCTCGGCGCGGCTGCGCAAGGCGGAAGGTGTCGCGCGAACCGTCTATGGCCAGGCGGCCGACGCGGCGAACGAGATCGGCGAGAACGCCGCCGATCTGACCCGGCAGGCGCTCGATGCCGGCAGCGCCTATTATCGCCAGGGCAGTCGCGCCATCGCCTCCACCATCCGGCATCAGCCGCTGGGTACGCTGCTGGCGGCCGGCGCGGTCGGCTTCGCGCTGGCGCTGATGCTGAACCGTCCGTCGCGACGGCGACACTGGAGCGCGTATCGCTGAGGAATGCGAGACCGAAAGCAACCGCCGCGACCGGATTTCCGGCAGCGGCGGTCGCATCGGTCTTGACGCTGACGACCCCGGGCACGCGCCCGGTCGACCCCGGCAGTTCCGGCCATTTGCGAAAGAAACAGCCATGCCCCGTTTTCTCGCTCCGGTTCTCGCATGCCTTGCCGTGGTCATGATCACGGCCGGCGCGTCGGCGCAGACCGGCGGATCATCGAGCGGCGGCACGGGCTCCGCCGGCGGCACATCCGGCACCGGCCTCGGCGGCGGGCCGCCCGCCGCGCCGCCGCCCGGCACCAACAGCCTCGGCACCGCACAATCATCCGGAGGTAGCGCGCGCGGCAACACCTCCGCGGCCCCGCCTCGGGACGATGCGCGTGACAAGGCCGTCGACAAGAAAATCAAGAGCATCTGCAAAGGCTGCTAGGCGCGATCAGGCCCAAGCTCAATCAGCGTCATTGCGAGGAGCGAAGCGACGAAGCAATCCGACCTTGTATCAGTCGGAAACTTTGTCGGGATTGCTTCGCTCCGCTCGCAACGACGGCGAAATGACCCTGAAACGTCGCGAAACGGCGTACGGCGCGACGAATTGTCTGCAAGTGCGATGGTCAAGCGCGAGCCTGCGGTGTATCAGGAGCGGCATTGCCGCTCTCCCTCCGCACGGATATCCGTCTTGACACAGACCCCGCCCTCCAAACCGTTCATCGATGTTCTTGCCGGCAGCAGGCAGGCCGTGCCGCCGCTCTGGATGATGCGTCAGGCCGGCCGCTATCTGCCGGAGTATCGCGAGGTACGGGCGAAAGCGGGCGGCTTCCTCGATCTGTGCTTCAATCCGGACTTCGCCGCCGAGGTGACGCTGCAACCGATCCGCCGTTTCGGCTTCGACGCCGCGATCATCTTTTCCGACATTCTGGTGGTGCCCTACGCCCTCGGCCGCAACGTGCGCTTCGAAGTCGGCGAAGGCCCGCGGCTCGATCCGCTCGACACGCCGGAGAAAATCGCCACGCTGCCACCGCGCGCAGACGGCGCAAAATTTGCGCCGGTCTACGAGGCGCTGCGCCGCGTTCGCGCCGAGCTCGATCCGAAGGTGGCGCTGATCGGCTTCTGCGGCGCGCCGTGGACGGTCGCGACCTATATGGTCGCCGGGCAAGGCACGCCGGATCAGGCTCCTGCCCGCATGCTGGCCTATCGCGAGCCGGCTGCATTCGCCAAGATTATTGACGCACTGGTGGAAAGCTCGATCGGCTATCTGCTCGGTCAACTGGAGGCCGGCGCCGACGCGCTGCAAATCTTCGACACCTGGGCCGGCGTGCTGCCGCCGCGCGAATTTCAGCGCTGGTCGGTCGAGCCGACGCGGCGCATCATCGCGGGCGTGCGCGCGAAGGCGCCGAGTGCAAAGATCATCGGCTTTCCGCGCGGCGCGGGGGCGCTGCTGCCCGGCTATGTCGAAGCCACCGGCGTCAACGGCGTCAGCATCGACTGGACCGCCGAGCCGGCCTTGATGCGCGAGCGCGTGCAGAGCAAGGTCGCGCTGCAGGGCAATCTCGATCCGCTGGCGCTGATCGCAGGCGGCGACGCGCTCGACCGCGCGGTCGACGACGTGCTGGAAAACTACGCGCAGGGCCGGCTGATCTTCAATCTCGGCCACGGCATCCAGCCGGAAACGCCGATCGCGCATGTCGAGCGCATGGTGAAGCGCGTGCGCGGGTAGAATTATTTCATAATGAGTTGAAGCGCAGCCATAAGCACCGGGCTGCTCCATCTCCCCGTCGGGGAGAGGGGGTTACGGGATCCTCGATAGATCATAGCCCCTCACCCGGATTGCCATCGCGCGCAAACGCGCTTATGGCAATCCGACCTCTCCCCATGGGAGAGGTGAACAGCACATCGCCGCTGTCACGCGTCATCGATCGACAAAATAGCTACTCACACCGGCCGGGTGCGTTCGATGATCGCCGCCGCGCCCTTGCCCAGCAGATCCATTGCCACGGCGCGGCCAAGTTCGCGCGGACGGTCCGCAGGCCCGGTCCGTGTCGCCTCGATGAAGCGGTCGCCGGCCTCGTCGAGCACCGAGGCGGTGAGCGACATCACCGATCCCTCGATGGTGGAGAACGCGGCGATCGGCGAATTGCAATGGCCGTTGAGCACCCACAGCACTTCATGCTCGGCCTCGGCGCTGGCGCGCGATACCGGATCGTCGATGGTCGCGAGCAGGCCGCGGGTCTGCCAGTCATGTGCGGCGCACTCCACCGCGACGATACCCTGCCCCGCCGCCGGCAGCATTTCCTGCGGCGTGAACGCATGCACCATGCGCTCAATCAGGCCGACGCGCTCGAGACCCGAGCGCGCCATGATCAGCGCATCGGCGGGACCGACCTCGCCGCCATCCGGCAGGCGCTGCATCTCGCGGCCGTCGAGCTTGCGGATGCGGGTATCGGCGGCACCGCGAAAATGGATCACCTCGATTTCGGGAAACAGCCGCCGCGCATAGGCGGCGCGGCGCACCGCGTTGGTGCCGATCTTGTAGCCCTTGCCGCGCGTGCGCTTGAGATCGTCGAACGTCACGCCGGGACGCATTACCAAGGCATCGCCCGGCGGATCGCGCGTCAGCGTGGCGCCGATCACGAGACCCGGCGTGTCCTCATTGCCCGGCATGTCCTTGAGCGAATGCATCGCCGCATGCAGCGTGCCATTGCGCACCGCCTCGCGAATCTGGGCGACGAACGCGCCGCCCTTGCCGCCATGGTTCAGCAGCTTGCTGGTCTGGTCCTGATCGCCGACCGTCTCGAATTTGACGATCTCGACCTCAAGCTCGGGAACGGCGCGATTGAGATGCCGGGCGATCTGCTCGGTCTGCGCCAGCGCCATGGTGCTCTTTCGCGTCCCGATCCGCATCGCAATTGTCACCACGCCCGCTCCATCCCGCGCCGCGGAACACCGCCGCGGCTGGGCCTGTCATAGAGGCTCAGTGCAGATGGATCAATGGCGTGAACCGGGTGGCCGTCATTGCGGAGAGCGCCAGCGACGAAGCAACCCGGTCAGGAACTAACTCCTCATCGTGAGGAGCATTGCGCAGCAATGCGTCTCGAAGGATGAGGCCATAATGTGAGGCATCCCCGGCCTCATGGTTCGAGACGGCGCCATAGCGCGTCGAAAGACGCGCGTAAACGCGCTAATGGCGCCTCCTCACCATGAGGGGCGGGATTGTCAAATCCCCGCCAATTCCAGCCTAGCTGTAGGCGAGGCTCGGCGCGCCGACCTCCTCCGGGTCGAGCCCGGTCAGATCGCGATAGATCTTCGGCGCGGTCGCACCCTCGGTGTTGAACAACAGCACGCGCGAGGAGGAATCGAGGCCGAGTCGCGCGGCGGCGTCCTTATCGCGGGCCAGCGCGATCAGGCCGGCGAGTCCGGCCCCGCCGCTTTCGCCGGCGACCACGCCCGCGTCGCCGGAACTCGGCCGCGCAAGCTGCTTCATCACCGCGATCGCTTCTTCGTCGGTCACGGTCATATAGGCATCGACGACGCGGCTCAGGATTCCCCAGGCCAGCAGCGAGGGCTCGTAGCATTCGAGCATCGCCATCACCGTCGGCTCATGCGCCTCGATCTTCACCGGCTTGCCGACGCGGTTGCTCTCGAACAGGCACGCGGCGCGATCCGGCTCGACGATGATGAATTTCGGCCGGGCCTTGCCGAATGTCGCGGTGAGATTGGCGGCGACCGCGGCGGCAAAGCCGCCGACGCCCGCCTGCAGGAAAACATGGGTCGGCGGCTGCGGAATCTGCGCCAGCACTTCGGACACCATCGCGGTGTAGCCCTGCATCACCAGACGCGGAGTGGTCTCATATCCCGGCCATGAGGTGTCGGACACGATGATCCAGCCTTCGGCGTGGCACATCCGCTCGGCCTCGGCGACGGCGTCGTCGTAATTGCCGGGAACGTGGATCAGCCGCGCGCCGAACCGCGCGATGGCCTCGACCCGCTCCTGATTGACGTTGTCATGCACGAAGATGCTGGCCTTGCAGCCGACCAGGTTGGCGCCCGCCGCGACCGAGCGGCCATGATTGCCGTCGGTGGCGCAGCCCACCGTCATCTGCGCAACCAGCGCGCGGATCGTCGGGTTCAGCAGTTCGGACGGCGAGACCTCGCGCTCCAGCAGACGGCTCACCTCCGCCAGCACGAGGCGCACCACCGCATAGGCGCCGCCCAGCGCCTTGAAGCTGCCGAGCCCCAGGCGGCTGCTCTCGTCCTTGATATGGACGGACTGCACGCCGAGCGAGGCCGCCACCTCGCGCAACTCGCGCAGCGGCGTGGCGCGGTGGGTCGGCAACATCGAAAGCATCCGGGTGACCCCGGCCGCGGCCTCGGGGCCCAGCATGTCGCGGTCGATCGCCAGCAGGTCCTTGCCGAAATCGGGATGGTGGTTCGCTTCAATCATTGAGAAATCCTCTGGTTTATGCAAATTTATCCCAGAGCTACCGGATTTTCTCGGCTATCTTGCCGGGTCTCTCGCAAAATTTTTGCATTTTATTGGGACGACGGGCAATGAAGGCTTATGAACTCGATGCATTCGACCTGAAGATCCTGGAGCACCTGCAAATCAACAACCGCACCTCGCTTCAGGACATCGGCCAGGCCGTCAATCTGTCGGCGGCGGCGGTGCAACGGCGGGTCCGCCGCATGGAGGATGCCAAGGTCATCCTGTCCAACGCCGCGGTGGTGGACCCGCGCGCGGTGGGGCGTCCGATCACGCTGATCGTCGAAGTGCAGCTCGACAGCGAACAGGCCGATATCCTCGACGCGGCGCGCATCGAATTCGCCTCGGTCCCCGAAGTGCAGCAATGCTATTACGTCACCGGCGACGCGGACTTCATCCTCATCATCACCGTCAGCAGCATGGAGGAATACGCCACGCTCAGCCATCGGCTGTTCCTGGCGAACCCGAACGTCAAGCACTTCAGCACCAATGTCGCGATGAACCGCGTCAAGGTCAGCCTCAACGTGCCGGTCGGTCGCGCCAGCGCGCTGCGCTGACGCGGCGCACGGATTCGAGAGCCGGGATCAGCCGCCGAGATAAGCCTGCCGGACGTGATCGTTGTCGATCAGATCGCTACCCTTGCCGGACAACACGATCGAGCCTGCTTCCATCAGATAGGCATAGTCGCACATCTCGAGCGCGGAATAGGCGTTCTGCTCGACCATCAGCACCGTGGTGCCGGAGGCGCGGATGCCGTCGATGATCTCGAACACCTGCTCGACGATATTGGGCGCGAGGCCGAGCGAAGGCTCGTCGAACATCACCAGCTTGGGCTTCGACATGATGGCGCGGCCGATCGCCAGCATCTGCTGCTCGCCGCCGGACATCGTGCCCGCGACCTGACGACGGCGCTCGGCAAGACGGGGAAACTGCGCGAAGATGCGCTCCTTATCCGCTTCCATGGCGTCGGTGTCCGAGCGCAGATAGGCGCCCATGTCGAGATTCTCCTCCACCGTCATGTCGGGGAAGACGCGGCGGCCTTCGGGACAATGCGCGATGCCCCGCGCCAGGATGTCCCGCGCCGAACAGCGCGTGATGTCCTCGCCCTCGAACACGATGCGGCCGGAAGCCGAAGCCAGCACGCCGGAAATGGAGCGCAGCGTCGTGCTCTTGCCGGCGCCGTTGGCGCCGATCAATGCAACGAGCTGCCCCTTCTCGATGGACAGCGACATGCCCTTGATCGCTTCGACCTTGCCGTAGCGGCAAACAAGATTACTAATCTCTAGCACGCTTCTTGGCTCCCTGGCCGAGATAGGCCTGAATGACTTCCGGATTGCCCTGGATGGCCGCAGGCGGACCTTCCGCGATGATGCGGCCGTAGTTCAACACCACGATGCGGTCGGAAATGCCCATCACCATCGGCATGTCGTGCTCGACCAGCAGGATGGTGACGCCCATGCCGCGCACCCGATCGAGCACGCGCATGAAGGTCGCGGTCTCCGAGGCGTTCATGCCGGACACCGGCTCGTCGAGCAGCAGCATCGAGGGATTGGCCGCGAGCGCCAGCGCGACGCCGAGCAGGCGCTGGTCGCCGTAGGACAGACTGCCCGCAAGCTCCCGCGAACGGTGCGCGATGCCGACCAGTTGGAGGATCTCGGCGGCCTGCGCACGCAATTCCTCCTCGGACCGCCGCTCGCGCGGCAGCGCCAGCAGCGTGTCCCACAGCCGCGAGCGGCCGCGCAGATGCAGGCCGGTCAGCACGTTCTGGAACACGCTGATCGACTGAAACACACTGGTGCGCTGGAAGGTACGCACGAGGCCCAGCGCAGTGACCTGATGCGGCTTGAGGCCGTTGAGCGACGTACCGCGATAGCGCACCTCGCCCTTGGTCGGCTTCAGAAAGCCGGTGATGATGTTGAACGCCGTGGTCTTGCCGGCGCCGTTCGGGCCGATCAGACTCAGCACTTCGCCCTCGTTGACCACGAAGTTGAGATCCGAGATCGCGACCAGACCGCCGAAATGCACGGCGATGTGCTCGATCGTCAGCGCCGGCATCTTCGGTTCGGCGACCTTGTCCGCCGCCAGTTGTAAGACGTTCATGGCTTCACCGGCTCCAGCGTTGCGCTCTTGTCGTCGGTCACGCCGAACCACTTCTCGATCGCCGGCACGATGCCCTGCGGCAGCACGAAGACGATCAGGATCATCAGCGCGCCGTAGAGGATCCATTGCAGTTCAGGCGTTGCGAACGAGCGGGCGATCACCGGGATGAACCCGAAGATCAGGCCGCCCACGATCGGGCCCGCGAGCGTGCCCTTGCCGCCGGTGATCACCATGATCACCATGGTCACGGTGTAGAGGAACATGAACACATCCGGATCGATGATCCGCAGATAGTGCGCGTAGAGGCTGCCCGCCGCGCCGGCGATACCCGCGGAAATCACCGCCGCCAGGATCAGATAGCGCGTGACGTCGATGCCGACGGAGACGGCCAGCGATTCATTTTCCTTCAGCGCCACCATCGCACGGCCGACCCGTGACTTGGTCAGACGGCTGATGACGAGCTGGCAGATCACGCCGACGCCGAGCACCAGATAGAAGTTCTCCACCTTGCCGTAGAGATCGACATAACCGAGGCCGGGCAACCCAAAGGTGAACGGCGGGATCGAGGTCAGCGCCAGCGGGCCTTGCGTCAATTCCACCCAGTTGAGCGCGACCAGGCGCACCACCTCGGCGAACGAGATCGTGACGATCACGAAATAGGCGCCGCGGACCCGGAACGACAATTTGCCGACCAGATAGCCGAAGATGCCGGCGATCACGACGCCGAGCACGAAGCCCATCCAGACCGGCCACGGCTCATGCACCACCCGGAAGCCGCCGATCAGCTCGACGTCCAAGCCGAGCGAGGTCAGAGCGCTGGCGTAGGCCCCGATGCCGAAGAAGGCGACATGGCCGAGGCTGAGCTGACCGGTATAGCCGAGCAGCAGATTGAGGCTCATCGCGGCAATGATGAAAATGCCGGTGGTGATGCAGGCGTTGAGCAGATACGGATCGTGCAGCCAGAGCGGGATCGAGGCAAAGGCCAGCACGACAAGCCAGGGAAAAAGCCGTTTCATCCGATTCGCTCCGCACGCGCGAACAGACCGGTCGGCTTGAACATCAGCACCAGGATGATGATCAGGAATCCCATCGCATCGCGATAACCCGAGGAGATATAGCCGGCCCCGATTTCCTCGGCGAAAGCGAGGATGAAGCCGCCGATGGTGGCGCCGCCGATGCTGCCGAGGCCGCCGAGAATGACGATCGCGAACGCCTTGAGCGAGGCCAGATTGCCCATCTGCGGCGAGATCACATAGACCGGCCCGAGCAGCGCGCCCGCCGCAGCTGCGAGACTGGAGCCGAGCGCGAAGGTCGCCATGTAAATGAACTGGATGTTGACGCCCATCAGCGAGGCGGTGTCACGGTCCTGGAAGGTCGCGCGCATCGCCTTGCCGAGCTTGGTGCGATTGATCAGGAGATACGATCCCGCGATCAGCGCCAGAGCGGCGACAAACACGAAGATCCGAAGCCACGACACCGAGATCGGCCCGAGCACCAGCGCGCTTTCGCCGAACGGGGTGTTGACCGACTTGGCGACGCCGCCCCAGACATACTGCTCGGTGTTCTGCATGACGATCATCGCGCCGATCATCACCAGCATCGTGGTGTCGATATCGGCGCTGCGGATCGGCCGCAGCAGAATGAATTCGATCGCGGCGCCCAGCGCGCATCCGAACACGATGGCGATGACGAGCGATACGAAGAAATTCATGCCCAGCAATGCCGAGGCCAGATACACGAAGTAGGCGCCGAACGTGTACAGCTCGCCATGCGCGAAATTCACCACGCGCATGATGCCGAAGATCAACGTCAGCCCGATCCCGAGCAGCGCATAGGTGCCGCCGAGGATGAACATGTTGACGATATGCTGAAGAAACTGGTCCATTCCGTCCACGAAGCTTTTTGAGGGGTCTGTCGGGTCGAAGGCCCTTGCCGAAAGCAGGCAGGCGGACGCCGACGCGCGGCGTCCGCCTGCAAGCCGTCAGAGCTTCGGATGCGTGACCTTGCCGTCGACGATCTTGACGAGATAGACGTTGGGCGTGCTCTGCGCGCTCTCCTTGCCCGCAGGCCCCACCTTCGCGAACTTCACGGTGCCGTTCAGGCCCTTGACCTCGACATGCCACAGCGCCTCGGTGATGGCGGCGGGCTCGGCCTTGCCGGCCTTCTCGATGCCGGCAACGATGGTGCGAATGCCGTCATAGCCACGGAAGCTTTCGGTGGTGCCGGCGAAGTTGAAGCCGCGCTTCTTCCATTCGCTGATGAAATACTTCGTCGCGTCCGGATTTGGCGTATCTTCCGGCAGCCAGGGCAGGAACGTGGTCAGATGCATCGAGTTGTTGGCGGCGACGCCGGCCTGCTCAATGAGCTGATCCGGATTCTGCGACGCGCCGGTGGTGATGATCTGCTTCTTGAGGCCGAGCGCGTGCGCCTGCTTCAGCACCAGCGTCAACTGCTCGACCGCGGTGGTCACGATCAGGGTGTCGGCGTCCGACGCCTTGATCTTGGAGAGCTGCGCGGTCATGTCCTGAGCGGACTGGTCCATGATCTCGACCAGGCCTACACTGACACCCGAGTCCTTCAGCACCTTGCCGAAGTCGGCGGATGCACCGCGACCCCAGTCGTTGTTGATGACCAGGAAGTCGGCCTTCTTGATGCCGAGCTTCGGCAGCATCGGCTTGAACGCCTCAGCCTCGATCGCCGAGGGCGGCGAAATGCGGAAGATGTAGGGATTGCCGCTGGTGGTGATCTTGCCGGACGATGACGTCTCGACCACCATCGGCACCTTGTATTCCATCAGCTTCGGCATCACCGCGAGGGTGAGGCTGGAGCCCCAGGCGCCCATCATCACCGGCACCTTGTCGCCGGTGATCAGCTTCTCGGCCACCGCCGCAGCTTCGGTCGGGTTGCTCTTGTTGTCCTCGATGACAAGCTCGATCTTCTTGCCGAGCACGCCGCCCTTGGCGTTGATCTCGTCGGCAGCGATCTTCGCGCCGTTGACGACGTAAGTGCCGGAAGCCGCGAACGGTCCGGTCAGCGGCTGGTTGACGCCGATCTTGATCGTCTGCGCGGATGCCTGCGTGACAAGACCCGCGGCAAAAGCGAGGGGAAGAATTAATTTGATTGTGCGGTCGATACTCATTGAAGCCTCCTCCAATTTATTCGTTATGCGCTGAGCAAGCACCGTGCCAACTTCTTGCGGTCGGCGTTGACTCGTGGGCAACGGGTCTGACGGTTACTCCAAGTCATACTAACTTTAGAATGATAGAATATCATTCGTAAAGCGAAAAGATGCCGGGCTCAGCAATTCGGCACGTTCACTGCCAGCCCGCCGCGTGATGTCTCCTTGTATTTTGCCTGCATGTCCGCGCCGGTTTCCATCATTGTCTTGATCACCTGATCGAGGGTGACATGGTGCGAGCCATCGCCGCTTTGCGCAAGGGATGTCGCGTTGATGGCCTTCACCGCGCCGAACGCATTGCGCTCGATACAGGGAATTTGCACAAGCCCGCCAACGGGATCGCATGTCATCCCGAGATGGTGTTCCATGCCTATTTCCGCGGCATTCTCGATCTGCCGGCTGGAGCCGCCGAGCGCGGCGGTCAACCCCGCCGCCGCCATCGAACAGGCCACCCCCACCTCGCCCTGGCAGCCGACCTCGGCGCCGGAGATCGATCCGTTCATCTTGAACAGCATGCCGATCGCGGCCGCCGTCAGCAGGAAGGTCCGCAAGCCCTCATGCGAAGCGCCGGGGCAATGATCGCGATAATAACGCAGCACCGCGGGGATCACCCCGGCGGCGCCATTGGTCGGCGCCGTCACCACGCGGCCGCCGGCCGCATTCTCCTCATTCACGGCGATGGCGAACAGGCTGACGAGGTCCATCGCCTCGATCGACCATCCGGTGTTGCGCTGGCGCGCCGCCTCATACCTCGCCTTCAGCGCGCGGGCCCGCCGCTTCACCTTCAGCCCGCCGGGCAGTTCGCCCTCGGCGTGCAGGCCGCGCTCGATACACTCGAACATCACGTCCACGATGGCGTCGAGCCGCGCCAGCACGCTGTCGCGGTTCGCCCGCGCGCTTTCATTGGCGAGCACGAGCTCGGCGATTGACAGGCCGGTGCGATCCGACAGCGCGATCAGTTCCGCCGCGCTGCCAAAGGGAAACGGCACCGCGACACCGGATGTCTGCGTTGCGGGATCATCGCCTTCCCGATGGATGAAACCGCCGCCCAGCGAGTACCAGGTTTCCTCGCGCAGCGTGGCGCCCGCGGCGTCCAGCGCGATGAACCGCATGGTATTGGGGTGGGACGGCGGCACGGTGTCGAAATCGAACACGATGTCGCGCGCCGGATCGAAAGCGATGGTCTCGCCGCCCGGCAACTTCAGCTGGCGGGTTCGCGCGATGGTCGCCACGGCCTCATCCGCCTGATCGGGATCGAGCGTGTCCGGCAATCGTCCCGACAGGCCGAGAACGATCGCCTTGTCGGTGGCGTGGCCCCGGCCGGTCCAGGCCAGCGAGCCGAGCAGGATGGCGCGCAGATCTTTGATCCGGCCGCGCGCCTCCTCATCGAGTCCCGCCACGAACGCCGCGGCGGCCTTCATCGGCGCGGTCGTGTGCGACGACGAAGGGCCGATGCCGACTTTGAAAACGTCAAAAACGCTGATCATCGCCGGCACCGGAATGAATGTGCGGTTACTTCTTCTTGTAGGCCCTGAGCTGCGGAATGACTTCCTTCGCGATCAGCTCGACCTGATCCATCTGATACTTGTAAGGCACGAAGATGATCTTCTGCACGCCCGCGTCGATATGCGCCTTGAGCTGTTCGACGCACTCGTCCACCGAGCCCATGACGGCTGCGTCGCGCGAGCAGTCGCTGTTCTCGGGGAAGTCCCATTCCTTGTTCAGCCAGTCGAGCATGTCGGCCTTCACCGCGTCCTTCGACTTGCCGATCATGACCGGGAGCTGCGAGCCGTTCAACAGCTTGTCGGGATCCTTGCCGCCTTCCTTGGCGAAGTTGCGGATTTTCGTCCACGATTTCGTGAACGCCTCGGGGGTGTAGAAATAGGTCAGCCAGCCGTCGCCGACGGTGGCGGCGCGCTGCAGCACCTTGTCGACGTAGCCGCCGATCAGGATCGGAATGCCCGGCTTCTGCACCGGCTTCGGATACATCACGGCAGCGGAAATGTTGTGCTGCATGTACTTGCCGTCAACCATGTGCTCCGACCAGAGCCGGTTGAGGATTTCCAGGTTCTCGTCCATCAGCTTGCCGCGCTTCTCGAACGGAATGCCCATGGCGTCGAATTCGCGCTTGTACCAGCCGGACGCCATGCCCATGACCAGGCGGCCGCCGGAAAGCTGGTCCATGCTCGAAAGCTGCTTGGCGAGCGCGACCGGGTTGCGCAGCGGCAGCACCAGAATGCCGGTGCCGAGCTTGATCCTGGACGTGCGCGCGGCGATCGCCGTCAGCGTGGTCAGCGAATCCAGGATCGGGAAGTTCGGATCGACGCCCAGCAGCATGTGGTCCCAGACCCACAACGAATCGTAGCCGAGTTCCTCGACGCGCACGCCGTAGTCCACCAATCCCTTCGGATCCGGCATGTTCGGATAGGCGACGAAATTGCGCGCGGCGATGCCGAACGTGTTCGAGAGCATTGTCATTTTTGTTCTCCCCTAGAATTACGCAATGAAAAGACGATCAGGGTCGAGCATCCTGAGCGTGGTCAGTTCCTGGATGGATGGCGGCTCGGTGACGCTGACGTCGTCGTCGAACGCAACATCGAAGCCGGTGTTGTCCTGCAGCTCTTCCCGCGTCACGCCGGGATTGAGCGCCAGCACCTTCATCTCGCGGCTCTTGTCGTCGAACGAGAACACCGCAAGCTCGGTGATGACGCGGAACATGCCGCCTTCCGGCAGCCCGCTCTCGGCGCGACTGTTGCCGCCGCGAATGAAGCCGGGACTGGTGATGAAATCGACCTTCTCGACGAAGCGCCGCTTCTCGTGCTTCATCGCCACGATCATGTTAGTGAGGCTGGAGATGTCGTTGCCGCCGCCGGTGCCCGGCAGACGGGTCTTGGGCTTGGCCGGATCGCCGATATAGGACGAATTCAAATTGCCGTAGCGATCGATCTGCGCGCCGCCCATGAAGCCGACATCGACATAACCGCGCTGCAACAGCAGCAGCACGTCGGCGCTGCCCAGCACCATGTTGGCGCGCTTGGTGCAGCGCTGGTCGTTGGTGGACGGCGGCAACTTGCCCGGCTCGACGAAGGCGCCGACCACGCCGCCCTCGAACAGGATGGTGAGGCCGGGACAATGCAGGCGCTGCGCCAGCGTGGCGGCCAGCAGCGGCGTCCCGATGCCGGCGAACACGATCTGCCCATCCTTGAGCAGGCGTGCGCTCAAGACCGTGATGATCTCGGATGCGGTGTAGGTGGGTGCTTCAGTCATCGAAAATGCTCCGGCCACGACGGCTTGCGGTCACGATCTCATCGACGCCGATCATCGACAGGAATTCGTTCCACGACTTCGGCCCGTAGACGTAGTCGTCGAGATACTTCTTCATGCCGCCGACCGGGTCGCCGTTGACCTGCGCGACATACTTTTCCATGTGCTGCATCATCGGCTCGTAGACGCCAAAGCACTCGTGCGGCGCGGAGCCGTAAGGCACTTCGACCACCGCATCGACGCAGAAGAACGGGATCTTGGTGTGGTCGGGCGCGCGGCGGATCTGGTCGTTGGAAACGATCCGCTCGGTGGTCAGGATCACGCGGTTGGCGGCCATCGCCAGGTCGATGTCCATGAACTGCAAGCCGTCCATCTGCGCGTTGCCATAGGCATCGCAGCGCTGGACATGGATCAGCGCGACATCGGGATTGAGCGCCGGCACCAGCAGCAGCTTCTCGCCGGTGAACGGGCAATCGAATTCCTTGGCCTCGGGCCGCTGCGTGGCGACATTCGAGCCCAGCATCGAGCGGATCGGAAGAAACGGCACGCCCATGCCGCCGGCACGGTAACGCATGCCCATCGCCATGTGGCTCCATTCGTCGTAGCGGCAGGCGCCGCTTTCGACGTGATGGCGCATCACCTTGGACAGTCCCCAGAGGATGCCCTGCGCGAACCAGCTCGTCTCGATGTGGTTCGCCGCGCCCGAGCCGAACAGCAGATCGCCATCGGTCGAGATGATGCAGCGCGAGCAGGACAGGTCCTTCTTGCGGGCACGGATCAACTGCCAGATCATCGCCATCGGCGTGCGCGACATGGTCGAGCCGCCGATACCGACCGACATGCCGTCGCTGACGAACGATGCCGCCTGCTCCAGCGTCACCACTTTTTCGCGCAGACTGCGATCGCGGCGTGCCAGCCGACTGCGCAGTTCCTTGTATGGTTGGACCTTCCCGGGCTCCACGTTGCTTCCCTCGTTTTTCGTTCGAATTTGCGTTAAGCCGCCACGCCGGCCTTGGCGTTGAACTGTTCGATCAGACGATCCCAGGCCGGAATGTCGGCAACCAGCCCTTCCCAGAACGACTGGTCCTTGCGAATGTCGAAGTCCTCGACACTGACGCCCTGCTGCTCGACCCAGGTGTAATAACCGAGGTTGAAGATCCGCTTGCGCAGCGCGTGGGTCAGCTCCATCACGTTGTCGTCGGCCAGCGCCTCGAGGCAGGAGCCGAAAATCTCGCCCGCGTTCACCTCGTCGAAACCGCCGGCATAGTGCTTGGCGAGATAGTTTTCGCGCTCGCTGTCGTAGAGTGTGGCGTTGTCGGTTGCGATGGTGACGACGACATCGTTCGGACCATAATCGAGATGTTTGGCGAGCTTGATCGAGGCCGCGATATTGGCGAAGCCGGAGATGCCGACATCGTCGAACGCCGCGAGCAGCGCGGCATCGAGCTTGCGGCGATTGCGCAGATAATCGCGGCCGACCTTGCTGCCGAACAGCACGTTGAGGCGATCGCTGACACGGTCCGACACGCCGATCACGACATCGGTGTTCATCACGTTATGGATAAACGGGATGTGCTTGTCGCCGATGCCCTGGATGTTGTGCTCGCCATAGCCGTTGCACAGCATGGTCGGGCACTCGGTGGCTTCGACCGCGGCGATTTGAGTACCGTGATGGGTCTTGAGATAGTCGCCGGCCGCGATCGTGCCCGCCGAACCCGTGGCCGACACAAAGGCCGCAAGCCGCAAGCTGCCGTTCTTGCCCTTCAGATCCTCGAACGCGTGCTCGCAGGCGCGGCCGGTGCAGGCGTAATGGATGATATAGTTCGAGAACGAGGAGAACTGGTTGAGGATGACGTTCTGCGCGTCGGCTTCCAGCTCGGCGCATTTGTCGTAGATTTCCTTGACGTTGCTTTCGGTGCCCGGCGTGCGGATGATGTCGTCCGGATGCGACACCCACTGCTCCAGCCAGTCGAACCGCTCGCGGCTCATGCCGGCGGGCAGCACCGCGATGCCGCGGCAGCCGAGAATGCGCGACACGGCAACACCGCCGCGACAATAATTTCCGGTCGAGGGCCACACCGCGCGGTGATGCGAGGGATCGAACCGCCCCGTCACCAGTTGCGCCGCCAGCGCCGAATAGGCCGGCAGCACCTTGTGCGCGCCGATCATCGGGAAGCGGCGGCCGAGCATCACCACGATCGGCGCCTTCACGCCGGTGAGTTCCGGCGGCAGCACGAAATAGCCCGGCACATCCGTCCGCGCCTTGCGGTCACGATCGTTGTACCAGTTGATACGCCAGAGGTTTTTCGGATCCGGCTGATCCGGACCGACGCCCGAGAGCGATGACGGAATGCCGGCGGCCTGCGCCAGTTGCGTGAAAGTCGGCATCACCACGCCGAGTTCCCGCGCCCGCGCCGCAGCGCGATCGCGCTGCGCGACGTCGACGACTTCCGGACGGACCACTGAAGAACTCACGCGAGCCCCCTCTCTCTTAAGAGATACTATCATTAGTATCTTAGGATGTCGAGCGGGCGGCGGAGAGTTTTCCCGCGCGATAAACTAGTGGCAGGGCGCCGCCTGGGCCGGCGCCTGCCACGCGCCCGAGGCCGCGGCGAACGCGCGATCCCGCAGGGCGGCCGCTGCAGTGCCGTAAAGCGTGGTGCGCTGGCGCGGCACGCGGCCGGCGGCATAGATGATCGCCTCCATCGCCTGCGGCGTCATCTCCTGCCCGTGCGAAGCGCCGGCCGAGCGCGAGATGGTCTCATCCATCAAAGTACCGCCGAGATCGTTGACGCCGGCCGACAGGCAGCGCCGCACGCCTTCGGCGCCGAGCTTGACCCAGGACGCCTGGATGTTCGGGATGTGCGGATGCAGCACCAGCCGCGCCACCGCATGCATCAGAATCACTTCGCGGAAGGTCGGCCCGCGCCGCGCGCGCCCCTTGAGATAGATCGGCGCTTCCATGTGCACGAAGGGCAGCGGCACGAATTCGGTGAAGCCGCCGGTCTCGATCTGCAGATCGCGGATGCGGATCAGATGCCGCGCCCAGTGCTCGTAGCGCTCGATGTGTCCGAACATGATGGTCGAGGTCGAGCGAAAGCCGAGCCGATGCGCGGTGCGCATCACGTCCAGCCATTCGTCGGTGCGGATCTTGTCGTGGCACAGCGTGTCGCGCACCTCGTCGTCGAGAATTTCCGCCGCCGTGCCCGGCAAGGTGCCGAGCCCGGCCTCCTTGAGCCGCGACAGGAATTCGCCGACCGGCACGCCGAGCGTCTGCGCGCCCTGATGGATTTCGAGCGGCGAGAACGCATGCACATGCATCTGCGGCACCGCCGCCTTCACCGCGCGGCAGATCTCCAGATATTTCTCGCCGGTGTAGGACGGATGGATGCCGCCCTGCATGCAGACCTCGGATCCTCCGCGTGCCCACGCCTCGCTCACCCGCCGCGTGATCTCGTCCATGGCGAGATCGTAGGGCTTGCCGCGCAGGTTCTCGCTCATCTTGCCTTTCGAGAAGGCGCAGAACTGGCACTTGAACGAACAGATGTTGGTGTAGTTGATGTTGCGGGTGACGACATAGCTCACGGTGTCGCCGTTCATCTGGCGGCGCAGATCGTCCGCTGCGCGGCAGATCGCGGCGAAATCGTCGCCGCGCGCGCGGAACAACTCCACGATCTCGCTTTCGCCGAGCGCGATACCGCGCTCCACTTTCGCCAGCGCCGGCGCGATGCGCGAGGACGCCACGACCTGCGGCGCCTTGTCGAGCAGAGCGGCCTCACGCGCCGGCAAAGCCGTCACGCTGCCCGGACACCAGTCGTCGATGCGCGGCGCGCCTTCGCCGTCGACCAGATCGTACACCGCCTTGCGCAGACCCTGATCGATCCAGCGCACGGGATATTGCGCGTAGGACGGATAGATCGCGAGACGTTCGGTCAGGGTCTTGCCGGCGGCGCGGGTCGCGGCGTCCAGCACGCGCAGATGCGGCCACGGCGCTTCGGGATTGACGTGATCGGGCGTCACCGGAGAGACGCCGCCCCAGTCGTTGATGCCGGCGGCGACCAGACGGCCGAGCGCGCCGGGGCTGAGATTGGGCGGCGCCTGAATGTTCATCGCCGGTTCGAAGATCAGCCGCGCGACGGCGATAGTCCACAGATGATCGTCAAGGTCGGGCGCGGCGGCATCCGCCATCCGCGTGCCGGGCTTGGGCCGGAAGTTCTGCACGATCACCTCCTGAAGGTGACCGTAGAGATCGTTGAGATCGCGCAGCGCCAGCAGCGAGTCGATGCGCTCCTCGCGCGTCTCGCCGATGCCGATCAGAATGCCGGAGGTGAACGGCACCGCATATTCGCCGGCAAGACGAATGGTCTCGATCCGCGCCGCGGGCTGTTTGTCGGGCGAGCCGTGATGCGCCGCGCCCTTCTGCATCAAGCGCTCGGACACGCTCTCCAGCATGATGCCCTGCGACACCGAGACCCGGCGCAGCGCGGCGATATCCTCGCCGCTCATCAGGCCGGGATTGATATGCGGCAGCAGTCCGGTACGCCGGAACACTTCGCGCGCGGCTTCGGCGAGATAGGACAGCGTGGTGGGATGGCCGAGCGCCTCAAGCTCCTCGCGCGCGACGCGGTAGCGCAGTTCGGGCTTGTCGCCGAGCGTAAACAGCGCCTCCTTGCAGCCGGCCGCCTTGCCCGCCTCGGCGATCGCGACCATCTCGTCGATCGACAGGAACGCCTTCTCGCCGGCGCGCGGCGGATGGGCGAAGGTGCAGTAGTGGCAGACGTCGCGGCAAAGCTGCGTCAGCGGAATGAACACCTTGCGCGAATAGGAGACCTGATCGCCATGAGCGAGATCGCGCCGCGCGGCGGCGGCCTGCATCAGGGTCGCGAGATCGGCGTCGATCAGCGCCAGCGCTTCGTGGCGGGTCAGACGGCGGTCCGGCGAGAAATCCGGCAACATCGATGAAGCGGTCATATCGCCCCTCCCTGGCTTTGCAGGACGGGCTGTCCCAATCGTGCGTTGATATTGAGTTCGTCAAGCAAGGCCGACGTCCGCGATCCGAACCGTCGCGGCGCGGACACCAGATCGTCGGGCCGGTCCACATCGTGGCCGAGACCCTCGAGATGACACACCGCAGGAGCGATGCCGGCGCGGCGCGCGGCCGCCCGATGCGCGTGAAAGCTGCCATCGCCGAAGCATGGCGCGATCGCGAACGGATCGGTCATCGCAAGACAATTGGTGCCGCCATCGCGCAAGGCCGGCACCAGCACCATCGGCTGGCCGACCATTACGCGAAGCACGCTCTGCACGTCCGCCACTGTGGCGAACGGCACGTCGCCGGGCACGACCATCGCGCCGGCATCACTGTCGCGGGCGACCGCGTGAAGGCCTTCGCGCACCGCGTCGTTGACGCCGGTCTCGGCGATGTCGGTGACCAGCCGCGCGCCGAACGGCCGCGCCACGCGCGCGACCGACGGATCGCCGCTGACCACGACGATGCCGGCCAGTTCATCGACGGCGCTGAGCACGCTCATCACGTCATGCAGCATCGCCTGCGCAAGCTGCGCCCGTTCGGCGCGTGTCAGCACCGAGGCGAGCCGCATCTTGGCGCGGCTGAAACGCTTGGCCGGCACCACGGCCCAGACCTGATCTTCGCTGTCGCGCGGCAAGGTCATCGGCCGGCTCCTTCGGCGCGCGCAGACTGATCGCGCAGTTGCATGGCGAAATCGGCGCAGGTCCGCGCCAGCCGGACGCGATCCTCCAGCGTCCGCATCAAGGTCGGCGCGACACAGACCGGAATGTCGAGCGCGGCTGCATCGGCGCGGTCCGATTCATCGATCACCATGCCGTCGATCAGCCCGGCGTAATGCGCGGCCAGCGCGCGCGAATCCGCGGGCACGCCGAGCTCGGCCATGATCTTCGCGGTCGGCCCCTTCACCGCCTGACCGCCGATCAGCGGCGAGACGACGATCACCGGCACCTCGGCTGCCTTCAGCGCGGCGCGCATCCCCGGCACCGCGAGAATCGGATCGATGCTCAGATATGGATTGGACGGACAGACGATGATCGCATCCAGTCCCGGATTGCGCAGCGCCGCGGCGACCGCATCCGACATCCGCGCCCGCTCCGCACCGCGGAATTCCAGCCGCCGCACCACCGGGATGCACTGTTTCTCGACGAAGTAGCGCTGGAACGACAGCGCGCCGGCCGGCGTGATCACCGTGGTCTCGACCCGCTCGTCCGACATCGGCAGGATGGTGGCGGCGATGCCGAAACGCTCGGCGACATTGCGGGTGAATTCGGTAAGCGAAATGCCGGCGCGCAACTGGCGGGTCCGCTCGACATGCATCGCCAGATCGCGGTCGCCGAGCTGAAACCAGGTCTCGCCGCCGAGTTCGTGCAGCGCCTTCATGAACTGCCAGGTGTCGCCGGCGCGGCCCCAGCCGCGTTCGAGATCGCTGCGGCCACCCAGCGTATAGAGCACGGTGTCGATGTCGGGCGAGACATGCAGCCCGAGATGTTCGAAATCGTCGCCGGTGTTGACCACCACGCTCACCGCGCCGCCATAGGCGCGTTCGAGCCCGAGCGCGAGCTTGGCGCCGCCGACGCCGCCGCACAGCGCCACCAGGCGCGGCGCGCAGGAGGATGCCGGACGGGTCGCGCTCATCGGAATTTGTCCTTGTCGCGGGGGCGCACCAGCGCCGATGCCGGCCGCTCCGGCGCATCGAACCGAAGGCCGCGCACGATCACGACCGGCAGGCCTTCGGCCGCCTGCCCCATCACCAGCGAGGCGCCCGCCGCGATCTCGTCGGCGGCGGCGATCTCGGTCACCTGCATCGGCCGGCCGAACATGTCCGGCGCGCCGATCATGTCGATCAGCGCCGGCACGCCGGCCGCGCCGAGCGCGACGCCGACCACGCCATTGCGCCAGGGACGGCCGAAACTGTCATTGATGATCACGCCGACGCGGGCGCCGAATGCCTTGCCGAGACGCTCGCGCAGCGCGGCCGCCGAACCGTCGGGGTCCTTCGGCAGCAGCAGCACGCGCTCGCCATCGCCGGACTGACTGATGTTGGAATGATCGACGCCGGCATTGGCCATGACGTAGCCGAGGCGGTGCGTGACGATCAGAACGTTGGTCCAGGACCGCACCACATCGACCGATTCCGACAGCACCACCTCGACGTATCGCGGATCCTTCTCGATCTGCGCGCCGATCTCCAGCGCCTTTCCGGATGGCACCACGTCCTTGAGCGCGACGTAGCGCCCCTCCGCCTTGGAGACGATCTTCTGGGCGAGAACGAGGATGTCGCCGTCCTCGAGCGTCAGCCCCACCGCCTTGACCGCATCGACGATCACGCCCGCGAGATCGTCGCCGGGCTCGATCTGCGGAATTCCAGGAACGGCGAGATAGCTGACGCTCTTGATCATGTATCCACGACGCAGGTTACGGCAGGCCGGTGATCCGGATGCCGGCACCGGGCACCTTGTACTTGCGATTGATGCCGATGAGAATAGAGGTCAGCGCCTCGGCCGCCGCCGAATTCGCCAGCACGCCGCCATCGACGCCGCGCGTCGCGACCACATCGGCAAGCCCGATCACCAGTTCGCGCGCCTCCTTGTCATTGCTGAACACCAGCACGTCGCAATCGGCGCGGTCGCCGGCATGCAGCTTGCTCGCGCCGACATTGTGGAACGCGGAGACCACGCGCACGCCCTCGCCGAGCAGCTGCTGCGCGATCTGCGCCGCCGAACCTTCCGGCGGCAACTGCACGGTGGAAACCTTCGGCGGCACCAGCGGCACCGCGGCATCGACCACGATCTTGCCCTGCGCCGCATCCTTGATCTCGAGCAGCGAGGCTTCGTGGTTCGAAAACGGAACGGCGAGCACGATCACGTCGGCCGCCTTGGCGGCGTCGGCATTGCTCTGGCCCGAGGCGCTGCCGCCGAGTTCGGATGCGAACGCCTGCGCCTTTTCGGCGGAGCGCGAGCCGATCACCACCTGATAGCCCGCGGCAAGCCAGCGCTTCGCCAGTCCGGAGCCGAGGTCGCCGGTGCCGCCCAGGATCGCGATGATCGGTTTCGATGTCTCAGCCATGCTCTTTCTGCTTCCCGTTCTATCAGTGGAGTATCATCAGTCGAATGTCATGTCCGGCAGCGGCACCAGCCTGACGCCGGACAGATCCAGCGCCTCGCGCACATGCCTTGCCAGCGCGATCGCGGTCGGCTCGTCGCCATGGACGCAGAGCGTGTCGACCTTGCAGGGGATCGTCTTGCCGCTCCGCGAGGTGATGGTGCGGTGAACGACCATGTCGACCACCTGCTTCGCCGCCACTTCCGGATTCTTGATCACCGCGCCGGCCAGCTTGCGCGAGGTCAGATTGCCGTCGTCCTCGTAGAGACGATCGCAGAAACCTTCGCGCGCGACCTTGAGACCGAGCGCGCGGCCGGCCTTCTCCATCTCCGAGCCCGCCAGCGCGACGTAGATGATGTCGCGATCCACCGTCTTGATGGCGCGGCCGATCGCCATGGCGTAATCGCTGTTCTCGGCGGCCATGTTGTTGAGCGCGCCGTGCGGCTTCAGATGCGTCACCTTGACGGCCGAATACGCCGCCAGCGCCTGCAGCGCGCCGATCTGATAGGCCACCATGTATTCGAGGTCGTCGGGCCGCATGTCGATGCGGCGGCGGCCGAAGCCCCACAGATCGTTGAAGCCCGGATGCGCGCCGACCGATACGCCCTCGCGCTTGGCGTCGGCGACCACCCTGCGCATGGTCAGGGGATCGCCGGCATGAAAGCCGCAGGCGATGCTGGCGGAATTGATGATCTTCAGGATGCTGGTGTCGTCGCCGATGTCATAGGCGCCGAAGCCTTCCGCCATATCCGCATTCAGATTGACCATCATCGACATTCGGCCCTCATCGTCCTTTCAGGGGCGCCGCCGCAGCCCGTTTCCGGGCTCATTCGTCGCAAAGGTACTATCATTAGTACCTTAATACAACTGCGATCTGCGGGACGTCCTGCGATTCCCCCGGACGTTAAGCCCGGCCGGTGATCTTGGCCCATAACATCTTGAAGCGCGAGATGATCACCGAAAACACCAGCGAGCCGGCATCCAGTTCCGTGACCACCGGCGCCGCGCCGCTGCCGCCCGACGCCTGATGCGACAGCTTGGCTTCGAGGTTCTGCACGAAGGCGCCGATCAGCCGGCCGGCGACGTCCTCGACCAGTCCCGAACGGCTGAACTGCGCCAGCATGCCGGTCAGCGTGAAGCCGATATTGACGTCGACTCGCGTCTGGTCGGGATTGTCGCCCGGCTTGACGGCGTAGCCGATCAGGCCGCGGGTCGCCGAATTGCTGCGCTTGTCCTTGCCGGCGCCGTCGATGGTGCCGGTGCGGGTGGCCTCGTCGCGCGCCACATCGGCGACGCCCTGGAATTCGGCCGAGATCGGCCCGACCTTGACCTTGATCTGCCCCTCGACATGGCCGTCCACCGGATCGCCCGCGAGCGAGGCGCCGGGCAGACACGAAGCCACCTCGGGAATGTTGCCGAAGAAGTCCCACACCACATCGGCGGGATGCGAGACCGTGAAGCTCTGGGTGAAGTTGGTCTGCGGTTTCCAGTTGGCGTCCTTGCGCGGCGCGGCGGATGCCGCGGCGGCGGCTTCCTTCGCGGCGGCAGGCTTGTTCGTCGCGGCGGGTACCGCCGCACGCGCCGTCGCGGTGGCGGCGACCGGCACGGCATGACCCGAGCCGGACGGGCCGAGCGACGTGCGGTTGCCGTTCGGAACGGCGGCGATGCCACGGGCGCGGCGCGCTTCGATGACCCGCTGGATCGCGCGGGTGATGCCGACATAGCCGGTGCAGCGGCACAGATTGCCGCTCATCGCGACGCGGATGTCGTGCTCGGACGGCGCGTCCAGACGCAGCACCACGTCGCGCGCCGAGACGATCATGCCTGGCGTGCAATAGCCGCATTGCAGCCCGTGCTCGGCGGAAAACGCCGCACGCAATTCGCGCGCGATCTCGTCATCGTCGAGCCCCTCGATCGTGGTCACCTCGGCCTGCTGGCAGGCGACTGCGAAGGTGATGCAGGAGCGCGTCGGCACGCCATCCACCAAAAGCGTGCAGGCGCCGCAGACGCCGTGCTCGCAGCCGATATGGGTGCCGGTGAGATTCTGCGTCTCGCGCAGGAAGTCGGCGAGATGGGTCCGCGGCTGGATGTCGGCACTGACCGGCTTGCCGTTGACGATGAGATTGCCCGTGCTCATGCTGACTGCGCTTGTTCGAGGGCCCGCCGCAACGCGGTGATGTGAGTCTGTCTGTCGATCGGGTCGGTCATGCCGGAGGCCTTGATCACCTCGTCGACGGCCTTGCTGTCGAACGCGGCGTCCATCCGCTCCGCGCGGCCGTCGCCGATAATGTTGCCGGCCTCGGCGACGACGATCGGCCGCGTCTCGGTGGCGCCGATCACCACGCGGCTGACACCGCGCTCCGGATCGGCCAGGAACGCGCCGATGGCATGGGCGAACTCGCCGGTCTTGCGGCAGGTTTTATAGTAACCCCAGCGCGCCGCGCCGCTCAGCTTCGGCACGCGCACCGCCACCAGCATCTCGCCGGGCTGCAGATCGGCCTCGAGCGCGCCGAGCATATAATCCTCGACCGGGATGACCCGTTCGCCGCCCGGTCCGCGCAGCACCACCTTGGCGCCGACCGCCGCCATGATCGAATGCCAGTCGGCGGACGGATCGGCATGGGTGAGACTGCCGCCGATGGTGCCGCGATTGCGCACCGCGCGATAGGCGATGCCCTTCGCTACCGCGGGCAACGCGCCGCGCGTCACATCGGGCACGCGGCGATCCTCGATATCGGCGTGGGTGATGCACGCGCCGAGCACGATCTCCTCGCCGCGATCCTCGAAACGGCGCAGCTCCTCGATGCCGGTGATATCGACCAGCAGGTCCGGCTGCACCAGACGCATGTTCAGCATCGGGCCGAGCGACTGGCTGCCCGCCATGATCTTCACCATCAGGCTGTCGTCGGCGATCAGCTTGATGGCCGCGGCAACGTCGCCCGGACGGGCGTAATCGAAATTGACCGGTTTCACGCCGACACTCCCTCGGCGGCCTGCGCACGCTTGTTGTTTTTCGCTTCCTCGATGGCTTCGAGCACCCGGCGCGGCGTCATCGGCGAATGCAGCAGTTCGACGCCGAACGACTTGAGCGCATCGTTCACCGCGTTGCCGATCGCGCCGGGCGGTGCGATCGCCCCGCCCTCGCCGAGCCCCTTGACGCCGAACTGCGTGTAGGGCGCCAGCGTCTCCATATGGCCGAGCCGCGGCGCCGGCACTTCGGTCGGGCCGGGCAACAAATAATCGGCGAAGGTCGATGCCAGCGGCTGGCCGGAGGCGTCGAAATTCATTTCCTCATAGAGCGCGGTGCCGATGCCCTGCGCGAGACCGCCATAGATCTGGCCATCCACCACCATCGGATTGATCAGCTTGCCGCCGTCCTCGACGATGACGTAGTCGAGAATCTCGATGTCGCCCATCTCCGGATCGACGGCGACGACGGCGACATGCGTCGCGTAGCTGAACGTCCCGGAATCGCGCACCGGCTTGTAGCCGATCGTCACTTCGAGGCCGCGCGGATCGACCGACGGCGGCAGGTCCTGCGGGCGCCGATACCAGGTGTGCGCGATCTCCTGCAGCGTCACGCTGCTGGAGGGACCGACCACCGCACCATCCACAAGCTCGACATGCGCGACATCGGTCTGCAGCAGATGCGCGCCGATCGCCTTGGCGAGCCGGGCGATCTCCTGCGACGCCGTCGCCACCGCGCCGCCCGCCATCACCGCGCAGCGCGAGCCCCAGCTTCCGGTGGAATACGGCGTGTATTCGGTGTCGCCATGCACCAGCTTGATCCTGGCGACATCGATGCCGAGAATCTCGTGCGCGACCTGCGGCAGCGTGGTCTCCATGCCCTGGCCATGGGAATGAACGCCGACCCGCAGTTCCAGCCCGCCGTCCGGCGTCATCCGCGCCGTCGCCTGCTCATGGCCCGGCACCATCGGAATGCCCCAGCCGGCATAGACCGAGGTGCCGTGCGCGCCCTGCTCGCAATAGACGGAAAGACCGACACCGATCAGCCGCCCGTCCGGCTCCGGATTCTTCTGCCGCTCGCGGAGCGCCGGCAGATCGATCTTCGCCAGCGCCTGACGCAGCGATTCCGGATAGTCGCCGCTGTCGAAATGCTTGCGGGTGATATTGTCGAACGGCATCTGCTCGGGACGCACCAGATTGCGCAGGCGCACCTCGTAAGGCTCGAGCCCGGTCTCGCGCGCGATGGCGTCCATCATCAGTTCGATGGCGTAGCACACGCCGGTGCGGGCGACGCCGCGATAGGGCAGAATCGGACATTTGTTGGTCGCAACCGACCAGGTCCGACAGCGATAGGACGGAAAGTCGTAAGGGCCCGGCAGAATACTCGCGACCTGCGCGGCTTCGAGGCAGGCGGAGAACGGATAGGACGAATACGCGCCGGAATCGACCGTCGCCTCGCATTCGACCCCGCGCAGCTTGCCGTCGCGGTCGGCATAGACCGTGATCTTGTAGTGATGCTCGCGGCAATTGGCGCCCGCGGTCAGATGCTCGCGGCGATCCTCCAGCCAGCGCACCGGATGGCCGCGATGCATCGCGAGCCAGCCGAGGCAGACATCCTCGGTGAGCAGAATGCCCTTGTAGCCGAAGCCGCCGCCGACATCCGGCGAGACGATCCGCACCTGGACCTGTTCGAGCCCGAGGCATTCGGCGAGGCCGTTGCGCACGATATGCGGCAACTGGCTGCCGGTGTGGAGCACGAGCTGCTCCATGCGGTTGTGCCACACCGCGACCGTGCCCCGCCCTTCCATCGGCGCCATGCATTGCCGGGCCGTGGAGATTTCGCGGCTGATCTTGATCGGGGCGTCGTAGGCCGCCTCCATGTTGACGTCGACGAACGTCTCCAGAAAGACGTTGTCGCCCCAGTGCTCGTGCAACAACGCCGAGCCGGGCTGCCTTGCCAGCAGCATGTCGTGAACCGCCGGCAGTTCCTCGAAATCGACCTCGACCGCGGCGGCGATGTCCTCGGCCTCCGCCCTGGTGTCGGCCACACACATCGCGATCAGTTCGCCGACCTGACGCACCTTGTCGGAGGCGAGGATCGGCTGATCTGAGGCCTTGAAGCCCGTTAGCCCCGACGCCGCGCGGATCGGCTTGACGTCCTTGAGATCGGCGGCGACGAAAACGGAATCCCTGTATTGCGGCGGAATGCGGATGGCGCGAATACGCGCATGCGCGAGCGGGCTGCGGACGAAGGCGACATCGCGCATGCCGGGCAAGCGAATGTCGCCGACAAACTCGCCACGCCCGCGCAGAAGACGGTCGTCCTCCTTGCGCAGAAGACTTACGCCGATGCCCTGGCCCGCCATGTCGCGCTCCCGCCGAATATCACTTCCGGGAATTCATCCTATTTTTAGGATGATAGCAAGAGTTCGTTTCGACCGAACTGTCGAAAGCCAAAAAACCGCCGCAATGCGGCGTTCCGAAGCCTTAAGTCCGAACCTCAATGCGCCTTGCGGGACTTGCGTCCCATGAGCTTCACGGGAGCAGACTCACCATCGGCCCGCTTCTTGCGATCGGCCTTGGCGCCCAACAGATCGATCCGCAACTTGATGCAGTCGCTCCGATAGATGATGTCGGCAACGTAGATCGCAATGTCCCTGTCGTCGGTCACGATGCAGCGGCACTGCATGGTCGGCGATCCGAGCGGGATTTTCATCAGATCGGCGATCTCGGGATCGGCGCTGCCGACCACCAGGGTCTCATGCGCTTCGCCGAGCAGGATGTCGTCCATCGCATCGATGGTCGGCAACGCCGCGGCGACCATGAACCGCTTGGCGTTCTTGTCGAAAATATAGCGCGCCAGATGCAGATGCACCACCGAATAGGGCTCGTCGTTGCGATACTGCACGCTGCACAGCCGGACATATTCGGGTGCGAGCTGGCCGTCGCCATCTTCGAGCTGCGGCGGCGGACAGTTCTTCTCCACCGTGATGGTCTCGGGGACGTTATCTTCCAGCGACGCCACGAGGCTGCTCCAGCTCGTCGCAAGCTGCAGCCAGTGGCGGTCCTGGGTGTGTTTCGACACGAAGGTCCCGCGCCCCTGACGGACGTCGAGCAGCCCCTCCTCGTTCAGCACTTCGACCGCCTGACGCACGGTGACGCGCGCCACCTCGAACTCGCGTTCCAGCTCCTCGAGGGTGGAGATCTTCTGCCCCGGACTCCATTGTCCCGACTGAATCCGGTGCCGCATGATCGAGGCAACCTGGATGTAAAGCGGAACCCTGCTCCTGTCGTATGATTTGAGAAGTTTGGAGGCCATGAAAAATATCTTCAAGTGAATGCGAATGACACCGGCGGCAACCTGAAGCGAACCAACCGTCATGATTGATCCGGGCGGCCGCGGCAGTCGATCAGGCCGTTCATACAACGAAAGGCCGCGATGACGAAGGAAAAATCAGATCCGGCTCGCTTTATGAACCGATCCCGATCTCCTCGCCCAGCGCCGCACCATGTCGTTCTTCAGGCCGAACAGATCGAGCGCGACTTGTAGAGACGATCGCGTTCGAAGATCGTCGAGGTCATCTTCAGTTGCTGGTTGACCGGCTCACTGATCCTGAGAACTCTTCGGATTCGCCCTTTCCGTACTCTCGATGAATCCACGCAGGCTTTAATTGTCTCCGCCAAGCGCCGCCTCCGTCTTTTCATCCTCATGTCTTCAGCTTATATGCTAAGTTGAGGACGACAAGCAGATGGCCGCTCAAAATTCTTGCTTATTTGCGCCAGTTTGCGCAAAGCATCGGTATCGCAGTGCAAACACAAATCGCCGCCGCGGCGTGGCAAGATGATATCCCGCGTTGTGGCGAGCGCGCAGGAAAACCAATGAAATCAGGAGATGCTTACGAGACGCGCGGAAGGGAGCGCAGCAGCGTAACGAGATGATGATCGGGAAACTCGCTGCCCAAAATTTGCGCATAGGTTTTAAGACCGAATGTCGCGGCGGCGTCCGCAGCCTCCGGCGCACCGAGATCGCCGAGCGCGGATTGCATCGTGATGTGCTGCAGCCGCTCGGCCTCCAGCTCCTGCGCCTTGATGCGCTGGCGAAGTTGCTCGACATCGGCGGCAGGCCACGCCGTATCCGGAGTCTTGAGAAAGCGGCGCACGCCGCGCAGCGGCCGGACAACGTTCTCTTGCCAAGCCGCGATCAAATCGATCACACTGGTTATATCGTCGGCACTCAAGCGCCGCCCGCAATGCGCTCGCCAGAGCAGATAGAGCACCAGATTGACGTCCATCCCCAGCCGATCCTGCAGATCGAGACAAGTCTCGGCGACCGATGGCGCGGCGTAAAATGACAGCGAAAAATGCCAGAACGACGTTGCGGGGGTTTGCATATGGCGGCTTTCGGCTCACAGGCGGCGGCGACAGGTTATTTTGCGGACATCCCGGCACACAACATGATTTTTCCGGGCGCGGATTGACAGACACCATGGCCGCGATACGGCACACTGTCTTTCCGCAGGGCCTCGTCCCGTTCGAGCCTCGCACTCCAAGATAAGACCGCGGTACCGCCATGACGTACAGACAGGTTCAGCCTAGCGCCCCTTCCGAAAACCTGACGGATCGCATCACCGCGATGCTGCGGCAGGACATCATCGGCGGCAAATACGAGCCGGGCATGCAGCTTCCGGCCGGCAAGGATCTCAGCCAGTCCTTCGGCGTCAGCATCACCGTGGTCCGGGAGGCGCTGTCGCGGCTGAAATCCGACGGGCTGATCGCCTCGCGCCAGGGCAAGGGCGTGTTCGTCGAGAACGATGCCAAGGCGCGGCCGTTCCGCCTTGCGCCGGCGGGCTCGCCGAACGCCCTGTCTCATATCTTCGAACTGCGCATGGGCGTCGAGGTGCAGGCAGCCGGACTCGCCGCCATGCGGCGCACGTCGCGCGACCTGAAGCAAATGCAGAAACATCTCAAGCAGATGGAGCCATCCAAGAATAGCTTCGAGCAGGCGCTGACCTCCGACCTCGCCTTCCATCGCTCGATCGCCGAGGCAACGCAAAATCCGCTGATTGTCTCCTTCGTCGAGTTCCTGCAGCCGCATCTGAAGGAATCGATCGCCACCGCGCGCGCCAATTCGGCCAGAAAGCCGGCCACCCAGGCGACGGTCTACAAGGATCATTGCGATATCTACGAGGCGATCGCCGCCTGCGACGAGCGACAGGCGCGCATCGCCGCGCGACGCGTGCTGGAACGAAGCGTACGCCGCCTCCGTGCGACACCGGAGCGCTGAGCGATTCCCCACGAAATTATCGTCATCGTGATACTATCATTCCTATTATAGTATGATATGGTCCGAGCCCTGTCCGCAGCAGGGGCAAGCTCCGCCGCGGCACACAAACACACCAGCCCGGGGCCGCGCCACATGACCGATACCAACCGTCAAAAGATCCTCGACGCCATCGACAAGAATCGCGACAAGGCGATCGAATTCCTGCGCGACATGGTGCGCATTCCGAGCGTCACCGGCGACGAGGCCGCCATCCAGAAATTCCTCAACAACTACCTGAGCAAGATCGGCCTCAAGGTCGATATGTGGGAAACCGACTGGGAAGAGCTGAAGAAGCACCCGGGCTATCGTCCGGTGGATCGCGGCTATGAGGGTCGGCCCAACATCGTCGCCACGCTGAAGGGCACCGGCGGCGGCAAGTCGCTGCTGCTCAACGGCCATACCGACGTCATCCCGGTCGGCGACGGCGCGGGCTGGAGCGACGATCCGTGGTCGGCGCAGATCAAGGACGGCCGCATCTACGGCCGCGGCTCCTGCGACATGAAAAGCGGCGTCGCCAGCCACATCCTCGCGGTGGAATTCCTCAAGGAGCTCGGCCTCACGCCGAAGGGCGACGTGCTCATCAACATCGTGATCGACGAGGAAGTCAGCGGCCACGGCACGCTCGACACCGTCGCCCGCGGCTACAAGGCGGACGCCGGCATTTCCGGCGAGACCAGCGACCTTGCCGTGCAGCCCGCCTGCATCGGCCGCATCTGGTTCGAAATCGAAATCCAGGGCAAACCCGCCGGCATCCAGCAGCGCTATCTCGGCGTCAGCGCCATCGAGCTCGGCTACAAGATCGTCAAGGCCGTGCAGGAGCTCGAGGATCACCGTGTCGCCACCGTGCGCCACCCGCTGTATCCGAAGCCGCTGGATTCGCTGCCCTGCATCATCGGCAGCTTCCAGGCCGGCAACTATCCGAGCGCCTTCCCGGCGACGGCGCTGCTCAAGGGCTCGATCGGCACCGTGCCGAGCGAGGACCACGAGGGCGTCAAGCAGAGCCTGGTCGATCAGATCGCGCGCGTCGCGGCGGCCGATCCGTGGATGAAGGATCATCCGCCGAAGGTGCGCTTCGTCGGCTACGACGCGCAGGCCTCCGAGATTCCGCGCGATCACTCGATCGTGCAGACGGTGTCGCGGACCTACACCGAAATCACCGGCAAGCAACCGGAGATCAGCGGACGTCAGGGCGCGGCCGACACCCGCTTCCTCAATCTGTACGCCGATACGCCGACCGTGATCTTCGGACCCGGCTCGACCGCCGTGATGCACTCCGACGACGAATACGTCTCGATCGAGGATTACATCACCGCGATCAAGGTGATGGCGCTCAGCATCTACGACTGGTGCAATACGGCCAAGTAAAATGGGTCACGTCAAATTGGCCAGATGAGTCCCGGTGCCGGCCTGCCCTCGACGGGCATGCCGCTCCTCCTCTCCCAAGAGAGGCACCTGCGGCGCGGACCTCAAAGTCCGCGCCTTTTTTTTGCGCCGCTCCCGCGCCGCAAGCAAGCATCGCCGTTGCGGGAACACGGGCGGATCGCTATCGGCAAATCCGGCTGCGGTGCTAGAGTGGCGGCCCAAAGGGAACCCACGCTTTCCATGCTGCGCATCGCCCGACAACTGACCTGGCGCGAAGGCCTGTTCTCGATCAAGACCTTCGTCGCCGCGATGCTGGCGCTGTACATCGCGTTCCATCTCAATTTGTCGCAGCCGAGCTGGAGCGTCACCACCGTCTATATCGTCTCGCAGCCGCTCGCCGGCATGGTGCTGGCGAAATCGATCTACCGCGTGCTCGGCACCCTGATCGGGGCGACGATGTCGCTGGTGTTCGTGGCGCTGTTCTCGAACTCGCGCGAGCTGTTCTGCCTTGTGCTGGCGCTGTGGATCGGGCTCGGCGTGTTCGTCTCGATCTATCTGCGCGACGCGCCGCAGGCCTATGCCGGCATGCTGTCGGGTTATTCGGCGGCGATCATCGGCCTGCCCGCCGTGCTGGCGCCGGACACCGCGTTCGATTTCGCGGTGGCGCGCTGCCTCGAGATCATGCTCGGCATCGGTTGCGGCACGCTGATCCATCACGTCGTGTTCCCGCAGCGCGCCGGCGATACGCTCCGCAAGGCGCTCGACGCCACGCTGCCGACCATGGCGCGCTGGGTCGGCGACGCGCTGCGCGGTCAGGAGGGCGAAGCCAAGGGCCTCGTCGACCGCCGTCAGGTGATCTCCTCGGTGGTCGCGCTGGATTCGCTGCGCACCTTCGCCATTCTCGACACGCCCGAAATCCGGGCGATCGACCGTCCGATTCGGCAATATCAGGGCAAGCTGCTCTCGCTGCTGGCACTGCTGGTGTCGATCTACGACCGCTTCGCCCTGCTCACCCGCACGCAGCCGGCCACCGCGTCGCGGCTGCGCCCGCTGCTGGAGCGGGCCGCGACCCATATCGCCGCCTCCGCCGCCGATGCGCAATTCGGCCTCACATCCGACTCGGCTGCGGAACGCGAGCGCCTCGCGGCCGACATCGCCCGCCATCTGCCCTCGCAACACGATCTTCGCGCCGATCCGCGCGCGTTCCTGGCGCGCTCGATCCTGCTGCGGCTGCGCGACACCATCGTGCTATGGCACGAGACCGTGCTGTTGCGCATGCATATGACCAGCGGCTTTCATCCGCTGCAATCGACCCCGGCACCGGCGCAGCTTCCCTATCGCGACATCCAGTTCGCCCTGATCGCCGGCGGCATCGCAGCCGCGACGGTGCTGATCGCCAGCGTGTTCTGGATCGCGACCGCCTGGCCGAACGGCCCGACCGCGGTGACCTTCGCCGGCATCGTCTGCGCCATCATGGGCGCGCGCGACGACCCCACCGCCGCCACCATGATCTTCCTGAAGATGAGCGTGGTCGGCGGCGCGATCGCGGCGGTCTATCTGTTCGGCGTGCTGCCGACCCTCAACACCTTTCCGGCGCTGGTCGTCGCGCTCGCGCCGTTCTATCTGGTCAGCGGCCTGTTCCTGGCCGTGCCCTCCGCCATCGGCTATGCGCTGCCGCTGATTCTCAACGGCGGTGCGCTGATCGGCGTCTCCAACGAGATGAACTACGACTTCGCCACCTTCATCAACAGCTTCATCGGCTATCTGGTCGGCATCGGCATCGGCGCGGTGGCGCTGCGGCTGCTGCGTCCGCTCAGCGCCGAATGGGCGGTGCAGCGCCTGACGCGCGGCATGATGCGCGATCTGGCGCAGATCGCGGCGGGCAACGCCACCTTCGACCAGCGCACCACCTTCGAGAGCCGAATGTTCGACCGCATCAACGCGCTGTTCGTGCGGCTCGATCCGATGATCGGCGAACAGCGCGCCGCCATGCAGGGCGGCCTCGGCGCCCTGCGCATCGGCCTCAACATCCTTGCGCTCAAGAGCTTCCGCGCCAGCCTGCCCGCCATCCCCGATGCCGCCGTCGCCAGCGCGCTGGAAGCTCTGGCGGATCACTTCGAGCGCCTGGCACGGCATAATGCGGGCGGCATGCCGCTGCCGGTTTTGCGCGCGGCGCGCGAGCGCATCCTTACGCTCGACGAGGACACTTTGCTGACCCAGAGCGCCGAAGCGCTCTATAGTATCGAGATGACCCTCGCGCAGCATGCCGCGTTCTTCGGCCTCGTCCCGGCGGATGATCCCGTCGCCGCGACCGAATCCGATCCGGTGCCGACATGATCAAGGAAATCAGTCTCGATGGCGTGTTCCTGCCGCCGCTGCTCGGCTATTTCCTCGTCGCGGCGCTGGCGTGGTATGCCCTGCGCTATCTGTTGCAGCAGGCCGGCGCCTACCGCTTCATTTGGCATCCGCCTTTGTTCAACACCGCGCTGTTCGTGATCGTACTGAGCGCGTTCGTCGCTTTGATGTTGTGACGCCGGGACCTCTCATGCCAAGCAAAATGTCGATCCTTCGCGTTCTCGTCACCGTCACCGCGGTGCTCATCGCCAGCATCGCCGGCTGGTACCTGTGGCGGGTCTACGAGGAAAGCCCATGGACCCGCGACGGCCGGGTGCGCGCCAATGTGGTGATGGTGGCGCCGGACGTCGCGGGCGCGGTGATCGACATCCGCGTCAAGGACAATCAGGAGGTGAAGCTCGGCGACGTGCTGTTCACGATCGATCCGGCGCGCTACCGGCTTGCGCTGGCGGCGGCCGAGGCCGCGCTCGCCGGCGCGAAAAGCGTGCTCGACCAGCGCAAGGAAGAGCAGGACCGGCGCGAGCATCTGAGTTCGGCCTCGATCTCGGCGGAGGCGCTCAATCAGGCCCGCAGCGCGGCGCTGGCGGCGCAGGCGAATTACGATCAGGCAGTCGCGGCCCTCGGCGTCGCCAAGCTCAACCTCGTCCGCACCGAAGTGCGCGCGCCGGTCAACGGCCACGTCACCAATCTTCTGGTGGATCGCGGCGACTACGCCACCGCCGGCCATGCCATGGTCGCGGTGGTCGACAGCGATTCCTATTACGTCGCCGGCTATTTCGAGGAAACCAAGCTGCGCAGCATCAAGATCGGCGATCCGGCATCGATCCGGCTGCTCGGCTTCAGCGCGCCGCTGCAGGGCCATGTCCAGAGCGTCGCCCGCGCCATCACCGATCGCGACAACGCCATCGGCAACGACCTGATCGCCAACGTCAACCCGACCTTCAGCTGGGTCCGCCTCGCCCAGCGCATTCCGGTGCGCATCGCCATCGACCGGATTCCGGACGGGATCACCCTCAGCGCCGGCATGACCGCGACCGTGGTGGTGACCGCGCCCGGCAACGACCGCTCGGTCAAGCCGCCGCGGTGAGCGCATCGCATGACAGACCGGCGCGGCAATTGGCGGCCGCCGAACCGGGTTTGTCCTCCGGGCCAGTTGTTGTAGAACAGGCCCCGCAACAGCCGGCGAGAATATTCAGGCCCGTGACCCGCACGCCTTCGTCCACGTCCGACGACTATTCCTACGATGACCGCCTGCGGCTGGGCATCGAGGGCTCCGGTATCGGCACCTGGGATCTCAATCTGTCCACCCGCGAACTGATCTGGTCGCCGGTCACCCGCCGGCTGTTCGGGCTGCCGCCCGGCCAGAACATCGATTATCCGCTTTTCATGTCGCTGCTCGCCCCGATGGATCGGACGCGCACCGAGCAGGCGATCGAGCGCGTCGTCACCGGGGGGCGCAATTTCGATCTGCAGTACCGCATCGCCTCGCCGCGCGGACCGGCGCACTGGCTGCGCGCGCGCTCCAGCCTCGTCACCGGCGCCGACGGCGTCCCGCATCTGTGCGGCATCGTCATCGACATCGACGAGCAGAAGCAACTCGAGGAGGCGCTGCGCACCCGCGAGGGCCATCTGCGCTCGATCCTCGACACCATTCCCGACGCCATGATCGTGATCGACGGGCGCGGCGTCATGCAGTTCTTCTCCAGCGCCGCGGTGCGCCAGTTCGGCTACACCGAGCAGGAGGCGATCGGCCAGAATGTCAGCATCCTGATGCCGCAGCCCGACAGCGGGCGTCACGACGGCTACATGGAGCGCTATCTGCGCACCGGCGAGCGCCACATCATCGGCATCGGCCGCATCGTCTCCGGCAAGCGCAAGGACGGCACCATCTTCCCGATGCATCTGGCGATCGGCGAAACCCGCTCCGGCGGCGAGCCCTATTTCACCGGCTTCGTGCGCGACCTCACCGAATACCAGCAGACCCAGGCGCGGGTGCAGGAGTTGCAGTCCGAACTGGTCCACGTCTCGCGTCTCACCGCGATGGGCGAGATGGCCTCCGCGCTTGCCCACGAGCTCAACCAGCCGCTCGCTGCGATCAGCAACTACATGAAGGGCTGCCGCCGCCTGCTCGCCGCCGAAAACGACGATCCCGCCCGGCAGAAGATCGAATCGGCGATGGACCGCGCCGCCGAACAGGCGCTGCGCGCCGGCCAGATCATCCGGCGGCTGCGCGATTTCGTCTCGCGCGGCGAATCCGAAAAGCGCGTCGAGCGCATCTCCAAGCTGATCGAGGAAGCCGGCGCGCTCGGCTTCACCGGCGCACGCGAACAGGGCGTGTCGCTGCACTTCAACCTCGATCCGGATCACGACCTCGTGCTGGTCGATCGTGTGCAGATCCAGCAGGTGCTGGTCAATCTGTTCCGCAACGCGCTGGAGGCGATGGCGCACTCGGAGCAGCGCACCCTGGTCGTGACCAACGTCAAGGTCGCCGACGACATGATCGAGATTTCGGTCTCCGACACCGGCCACGGCATCGGCAAGGAGAACGAGGCCAATCTGTTCCAGACCTTCTTCACCACCAAGGAGACCGGCATGGGCGTCGGTCTTTCGATCAGCCGGACCATCGTCGAAGCCCATGGCGGGCGGATGTGGGCCGAAACCAATGCCTCCGGCGGCGCGACATTCCGCTTCACGCTGCCGGCGGCGACGAGCGAAGAGTTGAGCGATGCCACCTGAACCCACCGTGTATGTCATCGATGACGATCCCGCGATGCGGGACTCGCTGGATTTCCTGCTCGATGCGGCCGGCTTCCGCGTCAAGCTGTTCGACTCGGCAATCAGCTTTCTCGACGCCCTGCCCGATCTCGGCGTCGGCTGCGTGGTGTCCGACGTACGGATGCCCGGCCTCGACGGCCTCGAACTGCTGAAACGGCTGAAGAACGACAACAAGACGCTGCCGATCATCATCATGACCGGTCATGGCGACATCCCGCTCGCGGTCGAGGCGATGAAGCTCGGCGCCATCGATTTCCTCGAAAAGCCGTTCGAGGACGAGCGGCTGATCGGCACCGTGAAGGCGGCGCTGAGCAAGGCGGCGGACCGGCACGAGGACGAGGCGGTGACCGCGGACATCGCGGCACGGATCGCCAGCCTGTCGCCGCGCGAGCGTCAGGTGATGGAAGGGCTGGCCGCCGGCCTGTCCAACAAACTGATCGCGCGCGAATACGATATCAGCCCGCGCACCATCGAGGTCTACCGCGCCAACGTGATGACCAAGATGCAGGCTGGAAGTATTTCAGAACTGGTGCGGCTCGCCGTGCGTGGAGGACTGCTCAAGGATTGACCCAGGTCAACGCCTCGGCGGCGAAAACCTCTAGTTTCGCCCGATGTTTGTGCAGCCGAACATCCCGAAGCGTCCATGAGCTCACCGATTTACAAATCGACGATCTACGTGATCGATGACGATCCCGACGTGCTCGGCTCGTTGCGCTTTTTGCTCGAGGCCGAGGGCTTCGAGGTGCTGACCTTCCGCACGCCGACCGCGTTGCTCGACCGCAATACGCCGCGGCACGCCGACTGTTTCGTGATCGACTACAAGATGCCGGCGATGAACGGCATCGATCTCGCCCTGCATCTGCGCGATCAGGACATCACCACCCCGATCATCCTGATCACCGGCTATCAGGACGAAAACATCGAGAAAAGGGCCGAAGCGGCCGGCCTGCATCACGTTCTGCGCAAGCCGCATCTGGAGGAAAGCCTCGTCTCCCACATTTTGCAGGCGATCGAAGGTCCGACGCTCGGCCTCTGACGCCCGGCTCCTGACACCCGGCCTCTGCCCCTGGCTTTTTCTACATCCGGCCCGACCTTGGCCGGCGTCCGGGCGACCTCCGGTAAACCCCTTAGGGGGCCTCCCTTAAGGCATGTGGCCAAATACCGCCCTCGAAAAAATTGGAGCACAGTCCCGCCGTCCGAAGCACAGGAGACGGCACATGCTCGCACCTTCCACCAGCACCATCGCTCCCGCCCTCCCCCCGCTTGGTTCCATCGCGGGCAAGTGCACCGCTCCCGCCCTCGCCACCGACAAGTTCGGCGCGATCCTCGGACGGGCCGGCATGGTCGGTACCGATTTCTGCTACCGCAAGGACGAGGAAATCTACGGCGAAGGCGAGCCTTCGGAATACGTCTATCAGGTGGTGAAGGGCGCGGTGCGCACCTACAAGCTGCTGTCGGACGGCCGCCGCCAGATCGACTCCTTCCATCTGCCCGGCGACGTGTTCGGCCTCGAATCCAGCCCGACCTGCCGCCTGACCGCCGAAGCCATCGTCGACACCACCATCCGCCTCGCCAAGCGCAGCAGCCTGGAACAGGCCGCCGAGGTCGACGTGCAGGTTGCGCTGCATCTGTGGTCGCTGACCGCGGGCCATCTGCGCCATGCCGAGGACCACATGCTGCTGCTCGGCCGCAAGACCGCGATGGAAAAGGTCGCGACCTTCCTTCTGGAAATGGACCGCCGCCTCACCGTGGCCGGCATGATGGCGCTGCCGATGACCCGTCGCGACATCGCGGACTATCTCGGCCTGACGCTGGAGACCGTGTCGCGCACCTTCTCGCAGTTGCAGAGCCAGGGCGTACTCGGACTGACCGGCGCACGTCAGGTGGCGCTGCGCAACCGCCAGTGCCTGCGCAACATGGACGCGTGAGGCTCACGCAGAGCCGAGACCTCATTGTAACGCGCGTTTTCGTCATGGCCGGGCTTGTCCCGGCCATCCACGTCTTTCTTGCTCTTTTGTCGCAAAGTCGTGGATGCGTGAATCCAGTCCGCGCAGGACGAGTCTTGATTTCATCAAAACCATAACTGCGTTAGAACGCACGCCATTTCGGCTTGTTGAGGCCGAGCTTCGGCGCGGGCGCCGGCAGGCCGGCCCAGATCCGCGCGCTGACGACCAGCAGCGCCACTGCCGCCGCAACAATCAGGATTCCCGCCCAGATGGACATGGCAATCACCTCCGTCTGACCGCAACATCGATGATTTGCCGGGAGCGGTCGTTGCGACGGATCAAGATCCCGTCAAACCGGCCGGTCACACGTTGCCGCACCCCCACCCGCCTCCTGTCCGCAGCGTGGTTGATTGCGCCAGATCAAGGTGCAGTGTCCTGAAATGTGTCATCAGTAAAACTTATAGATGAGATCGTGGACACGGCGATGATGATGCAGTGGTACGCGCGATGGCGGGCCCGGCGGGAACAGAGAGCCCTTGAGCGACGGCAGCGCGCCGAGCTCGCTGCCGAGATCGGATTGCCGGAGGACTTTCTCGCGCGCCTCATGAGCTATCGCGAGCGCCGCGCCGACGAGCTCTATCAGATGCTCGCCGCGCTCGGCCTCGACGTGCCGGATCTCAAATTGCACCATGCGGCGCGGCTGCGCATGAGCGTGCCCTGCTCCGAATGCAAGACCCTTCAGCGCTGCCGTCTCGAACTGGCGGCCGGCACCGCGCGCGCGAACTATCACGCCTTCTGCCCGAATGCGGCGGCGCTCGACGACTTGCAGGGCGACATCTGGCGCGAGCTCAAGGAGCGCCGGCGCAAGCGCCTCCATCCGATCGTGCGCCATTCCAGCGTGTGATCGCGGGACCGCGACGAAGCGTCCGCCGCGGCGATGGCTGCGACCAGAGCATTTCGTTCAGATTGAATCATGGCGTCGCGCTGCGACCCAGCGCGACTCTTTTAGATGAAAAGCTCTAGGTTATTCGTCGTCCCGGCGCAGGCCGCGATCCAAACCATCAGCCTTTGCAAGAAGATTCAAAAATCCACGGTTTCAAAATATCGACCGGGATGATGGGTCCCGGCCTGCGCCGGGACGACCAGAACCAGCGCTTCAACTCAAAACGATAGCGCTATAGCTGATTCCGGCTTGCTGACCGCCGCTTGGCGGCCGGGCGCGGTGCTCAGGCGACCGCGTCCATCCGGCCGGCCGACGCCGTCACCTTGGCGAGCCAGCGATTGATCGTCTCCAGATCGTCGGGCAGCTCGAGGGCGAATTCGCCGGCGAAATTGCGCCACGCCGGCAGATGACGCAGCGGCACGCCGATCAGCACGGGAATGCCGCGCTCCAGCGCACTCGCCACCAGATCGCACATGCCGCCGCCATCGACCTCGATCTTGCCGAACTTGTTGAGAACCACCAGCGCGGTGTCCTCGCCCAGCGTCGCCTCCACCTTGGTCGCCGCCTGGATCAGCGCGCCGACATCGAGACGGCAGCCCTGCGCCATCGCGCCGCGATCCTCGAAGATCACGGTGCGGTCGCCGGTGACGAGATTCTCCAGCAGCACATCGCATTCCTGACCCGGCGCGGGATCTTCGACCACCGGCCGCTGCACCACGCCGGCAAGCGCGAGGCCGCGGTCGCGATGAGCCGCCACGATGGCGTCGAACAGCGCCTCGGGGAATTCCTCGTCGGGATAAACCACCGCGCCAACCGTGGGGATGGTGTCCTGATCGAGATCAGGTGCCGGGACGGTATGCCTTGCAAACATCTGTGTTGACCTCGATGGGATGCGCGCCGATCAGATCGAGACAATAAGGGATCGCGGGAAAAATTGCACCCAGGCAGACGTCGATCGAGGACGGTCGTCCCGGCAGGTTGACGATCAGGCAGCGGCCGCGCGTACCGGCCATCTGGCGCGACAGGATCGCGGTCGGAACCTGCGCCAGGCTGACCTGCCGCATCAATTCGCCGAAACCGTCGAGTTCGCGCTCGATCACCGCGCGCGTGCCCTCGGGGGTCTGGTCGCGCGGCGCAGGGCCGGTGCCGCCGCTGGTGAGGATCAGATCGCACCCCTCGTTGTCCACCAGATCGGTCAGCGCCGCCGCCACGCTGCCGGCGCCGTCCGGAACGACCCGCAAAATCGCCGTCCAGCCCGTGCGGATCACCCGCTCGAGAAACCCGTTCACCGCCGGTCCGCTGATATCTTCATAGAGGCCCTGGCTGGCGCGGTCGGACACCACGAGAATGCCGATCCGCGTCACCTCACTGGTGACTGCGGGCGCTGCCGAGGCGTCCGCCGCGACGTTCACGAGCAACCTCCGCCGCCGCCGCAGGTGCAGCCTTCGTGAGGCTCCGCGGGCGCGAGGGTCGCCTCGTCGCGCTTGAGCGACCAGTCCACCATGTAGACAAGGCAGCCCGCGCCGGGATCGGACGCGCGCTCCAGCACGTTCATCAGCCCGAGCCAGTCCTCGCTGCCGGCAAGTCCGGCGAAGCGGCGCACCGCGCCGGAGGCGTATTCGCCGAGCGTCTCGTCGAAACGGCCGGTCATGGCGTTGACCCGCGCCAGGAGCACGATGTCGCCGCAGGCGACCAGCGCCTCGGCGGCTCTCGCCTCGTCATCGAAATCGCGGATCAGTGTGCCGAGCTGCATGCCGCCCTCCTACTGGACCAGAGGCGAATCCGCCGCCACCAGCGAGATGCCCTTGATGTCGGCGCGCCCGGCGAGGATCGAAATGTATTGCGCCAGCGCGCGATGCTCGACGCAGGCGGTGAGATAACCTGAGATCCGCTCCCTGGCGAGTTCGAACGGCATCGTCTGGCCTTCGGCGCGGCGATCCATCCGCACCACATGGTAGCCGTAGCGCGTCTCCGCGATCGTCAGTTCGCCCGGCAGCATCCGCTCCAGCACGGCCTCGAATTCCGGCACGGTCTGGCCGCGTCCGATCTGGCCGAGCCGCCCGCCTTCCACCGCCGAGGTCGAGCACGCCGAATGGTTCGACGCGAGGTCGGAAAAGACACGCGGATCCGCCTTCACCGCCGCGAGGACGGTTTCGGCCTGTTCGCGCGCCGCGGTCCGCGCCGCCTGATCGCCGCGCGGGGCCGCGATCAGGATATGCGCCACCTCGTAGAGATCGCCGCTGCGGAAGCGTTGCAGGTTCTGCTGATAGAAACGCAGACAGGCCTTCTCGTCCGGCTCCGGCGTCTTCACCTCGCGCTCGACCAGCGCGCGCATCGCCGCTTCTTCCGCGGTCTCGCGCCGCCCTTCCGGATCGCACAGCGCTTCGGTTTCGATTCCGAGCCGCGCCGCCTCCTGCAGCAGCAGTTCGCGCACCACGAGAGCTCGCGCCGCCGCCTGCCAGGCGAGGATCGGCTTTTCGGCCGGATGGTTCTGCACCTCCTGCGCGATGGCCTCGCGCGGGATCACGACGCCGTTGACGCTGATCGCCTTGGGTTTCGGCAGGGTATTGGAGACCGAGCAATCCATGATCTCTCCTCCTACTCCGCGGGCTGGATCGGCGGCGAGGACGGCATCCGGGTCGCAACGGCCTGCGCGGCGCCGGGACGCGCCCGCACCACCTGATAGCCGCGGCGGCCGAGATACCAGATCGGCGCGCTCCAGATGTGGACGAGGCGCGTGAACGGAAAGACGAGGAACAACGTCATGCCGAGCATCAGATGCGCCTTGAAGATCGGATTCACGTCGAGCACATAGTTCGCCGCACCCGGCTGCAAGGTGACGATGGCCTGCGCCCAGTTCATGAACTTCACCATCTCATGACCGTCGAGATGGCCGGCCGACACCGGAATGGTGGCGAGGCCGAGCAGAAGCTGCGCGAACAGAAGAAGCAGGATCGCGGTGTCGCCGAACGAGGACGTCGCGCGGATCCGCGGATCGAACAGACGGCGATGGGTGAGCAGCGAAATGCCGACCAGGCACATCAGGCCGGCGACGCCGCCGGCGACCATCGCCAGCACCTGCTTGAAGCCGTGCGAGATGCCCATCATGTCGAACACCCAGATCGGCGTCAGCAGGCCGACGAAGTGGCCGCCGAAAATCACCAGAATGCCGACATGGAACAGGTTCGAGCCCCACATCAACTGGCGGCGGCGCAAGAGCTGGCTCGATCCGCTGCGCCAGGTGTATTGCTCGCGGTCGAAGCGGACCAGGCTGCCGAACAGGCAGATGATCGCGCACAGATACGGATACCAGCCGAAGGCGATGGAATTGAGTGTCGTATACATCCGTTCCTCCTGCTCAGGCTGCCGGCGTCTTGATGGCGCGCGAGGCGTGGCGCATCCGCGACTGCAATCCGTCGCGGCCGCATGATGACGTGCTCTGCGCGGTGGGGCCGAACTTGACCTCCTCCTCCTCCCAGGCTTCGTCGAGCGCGGCGAAGTCCATCGGATCGGGGTCCGGTCCCTTCAGCAGTTCCTCGACCGCCTCGCGCTCGGGCTTGGCCTCGGCGATGGCGACCAGCGCGTCGAACACCGCCCGGTAGCTCGACGAGCGTCGCTCCAGCCGCTCGGCGATGGCGGCGAGGATATGCGCAGGCTGCGCCAGAAGTTCGCGCGCCGCCTCCACCGGCTGGGTGGAAAGGAATTCGAGGAACAGTGGAATGAAGTCCGGCAGGTCGTTGGCGGTGATGACAAAGCCGGCGTTTTCATAAAGCGTCTTCAGATCGACCATGGCCTGGCCGCGGTCGCGGCTCTCGCCATGGACATGCTCGAACAGATGCAGCGCCAGCGAGCGGCTGCGGTCGAACAACAGGCCGTAGCGCTCCTGCAGATCGTACAGATCGCCGGTCGCGAGCTCCTCGATCAGCACGTCGAGCCGCTCGCGCGCAGCCACCGGCACCAGCCCCTCCTCGTCGAGCACGACGCAGAACAGCGGCGCGGCGGCAACGAGGTCCTCCGAGGGATAGGTCAGGAGCGCGGACAGAACCTTGAACGTTTTCATGACGCAATCTCCATCGGGTTCTTGGGCTTGCGCGGCGCACCGAACAGATTGGTTTCGGTCTCGCCGCCGCCGCAGCCATTGCCGAACGAGAAGCCGCAGGAGCCGCGCATGTCGTAGGCGTCGGCGCCAAGCTCGCGATGCGCGGTCGGGATCACGAAGCGGTCCTCGTAATTGGCCAGCGCCATGATCTTGTACATCTCGTCGATCTGCGCGCCCTTGAGGCCGACACGATTGGCAATCGCCTCGTCGATCACGCCGTCCACCGTCTTGGCGCGCATGTAGGTGCGCATTGCCAGCATGCGCTCGAGCGCCAGCGCCACCGGCTCCTCGTCGCCGGCGGTCAGGAGGTTGGCAAGATAGCGCATCGGAATCCGCAGCGAGCGGACGTCCGGCATCTCGCCGTCGAGACCGATCTTGCCGGCGGACGCCGCCGAGGTGATCGGCGACAGCGGCGGCACGTACCAGACCATCGGCAGCGTGCGATACTCCGGATGCAGCGGGAACGCGACCTTCCACTCCATCGCCATCTTCCAGATCGGCGAGGCCTTGGCGGCTTCCAGCCAGGCATGCGGGATGCCCTGACGCTCCGCCTCCGCGATCACCGACGGATCGTTCGGATTGAGGAACACGTCGAGCTGCGCCTGATAGAGATCGCGCTCGTCCGGCTTGCTGGCGGCTTCCGCGATGCGGTCGGCGTCATAGAGCACGACGCCGAGATAGCGGATGCGGCCGACGCAGGTCTCCGAGCACACCGTCGGCTGGCCGGCCTCGATGCGCGGATAGCAGAAGATGCACTTCTCGGATTTGCCCGACGACCAGTTGTAATAGATCTTCTTGTAGGGGCAGCCCGACACGCACATGCGCCAGCCGCGGCACTTGTCCTGATCGATCAGAACGATGCCGTCTTCCTCGCGCTTGTAGATCGCGCCCGACGGACAGGAGGCGACACAGGCCGGATTGAGGCAGTGTTCGCACAACCGCGGCAGGTACATCATGAAGGTGTTTTCGAACTGGCCGTAGATGTCCTTCTGCACGCCCTCGAAATTGTAGTCGTGCGAGCGCTTGGCGAACTCGCCGCCGAGAATCTCCTCCCAGTTCGGGCCCCACTGGATCTTCTCCAGCCGCTCGCCGGACACCAGCGAGCGCGGCCGCGCGGTCGGCATCGCCTTCATGTCCGGCGCGTTCTGCAGATGCTCGTAATCGTAGGTGAAGGGCTCGTAATAGTCGTCGATCTCCGGCAGATCGGGGTTGGCGAAGATGTTCGCCAGCACCCGCCACTTGCCGCCGATGCGCGGGGCGATCGAGCCGTCGCGCCGGCGCACCCAGCCGCCCTTCCAGCGCTTCTGGTTTTCCCAGTCCTTCGGATAGCCGATGCCGGGTTTGGTTTCGACGTTATTGAACCATGCGTATTCCATGCCTTCGCGGCTGGTCCACACGTTCTTGCAGGTCACGCTGCAGGTATGGCACCCGATGCACTTGTCGAGATTGAGCACCATGGCGATCTGGGCACGGATTTTCATTCTGCAGCCTCCAGGCTTGTGCTCGATGAGGTGAGCGGCTCGTCCAGCCAGTCCACCTTTGCCATCTTGCGAACGACGACAAATTCATCGCGGTTGGAACCCACGGTGCCGTAGTAATTGAAACCGTAGGCCTGCTGCGCATAGCCGCCGATCATATGGGTCGGCTTGAGCACGACGCGGGTCACCGAGTTGTGGATGCCGCCGCGGTGGCCGGTCTGCTCGGAGCCCGGCACGTTCACGATCTTCTCCTGCGCGTGATACATCATGCACATGCCCTGGCGGACGCGCTGCGACACCACCGCACGCGCCACCAGCGCGCCGTTGGTGTTGAACGCCTCGATCCAGTCGTTGTCGACGATGCCGGCATTCTTGGCGTCGGCCTCGCTGATCCAGACGATCGGGCCGCCGCGCGACAGCGTCAGCATCAGAAGGTTGTCGGTGTAGGTCGAGTGGATGCCCCACTTCTGATGCGGCGTCAGGAAGTTCAGCACGATCGGCTTGTTGCCGTTTGGCTTGCGGTCGATCACCGGGCGCACCGAATGGGTGTCGATCGGCGGTCGATAGACGCAGAAACCCTCGCCGAACGCCCGCATCCACAGATGATCCTGATAGAGCTGCTGACGGCCGGTCAGCGTGCGCCACGGGATCAGCTCGTGCACGTTGGTGTAGCAGGCGTTGTAGCAGACGCTCTCCGATTCAAGTCCCGACCAGATCGGCGAGGAGATGATCTTGCGCGGCTGCGCGACCACGTCGCGGAAGCGGATCTTCTCGTCCTCTTTCGGGATCGCAAGATGGGTGTGGTCGCGGCCGGTGAAGGTGCCGAGCGAGGTCCATGCCTTCACCGCGACCTCGCCATTGGTCTCCGGCGCAAGCGAGAGCAGCACCTCGCAGGCATCGATATCGGTCTCGATCTTCGGCAGGCCCTTGGTCGGTCCCTCGTCGGTGACGACACCGTTGAGGCGCTTGAGCAGTTCGACCTCGTGCTCGGTGTTCCAGGTCATGCCCTTGCCGTTGTTGCCGAGCTTGCTCATCAACGGGCCGAGCGAGGTGTAGCGCTTGTAGAGGTTGGGATAGTCGCGCTCGACCACGGTGACCGTGGGCATGGTCTTGCCGGGGATCGGATCGACCTCGCCCTTCTTCCAGTCCTTGACGTCGAGCGGCTGCGCGATCTCGCCGGCCGAGTCGTGCATGATCGGCGTCAGCACCACGTCCTTCTCGACGCCGAGCACTTCGGGCGCGATCTTCGAGAACGATTTCGCGATGCCCTTGTAGATGTCCCAGTCGGAACGCGACTCCCACACCGGATCGATCGCGGCGGTCAGCGGGTGGATGAAGGGATGCATGTCCGAGGTGTTGAGATCGTTTTTCTCGTACCAGGTCGCGGTCGGCAGCACGATGTCCGAATACATGCAGGTGGTGGACATGCGGAAGTCGAGCGTGACCAGCAGGTCGAGCTTTCCTTCCGGCGCCTCCTCGTGCCAGACCACGTCGGACGGCTTGCGGCCGCCGATATGGCCGAGATCCTTGCCGAGCACGCCGTGGGTGGTGCCGAGCAGGTGCTTGAGGAAATACTCGTGCCCCTTGCCCGACGCGCCGAGCAGGTTGGAGCGCCACACGAACAGATTGCGCGGCCAGTTCTTCGGGTTGTCCGGGTCCTCGCACGACATCTTCAATTCGCCGGACTTCAGCGCCTTGGCGACATAGTCCTTGGCCTCCATGCCGGACGCCGCCGCCTGCTTGGCGACTTCGAGCGGGTTGGTCTGAAGCTGCGGCGCCGAGGGCAGCCAGCCCATGCGTTCGGCGCGCGCGTTGTAATCGATCAGCGCGCCATCCCACGGCCCCATCGGTGCGGTCGGCGACAGCACGTCCTTGACGTCCAGCGTTTCGTAGCGCCACTGGTCGGTGTGGGCGTAGAACGCCGAGGTCGAGTTCATCTGCCGCGACGGCCGGCCCCAGTCGAGAGCGAAGGTGAGCGGCACCCAGCCGGATTGCGGCCGCAGCTTCTCCTGGCCGACATAATGCGACCAGCCGCCACCGGACTGGCCGACGCAACCGCACATCACCAGCATGTTGATGATGCCGCGGTAGTTCATGTCCATGTGGTACCAGTGATTGAGGCCGGCGCCGACGATCACCATCGAGCGGCCCTTGGTCTTCTCGGCATTGCGCGCGAACTCGCGCGCCACCGTGATGATCTGATCGCGCGGCACGCCGGTGATCTGCTCCGCCCAGGCCGGCGTGTAGGGCTCGATCTCGTCGTAGCTCTTGGCGATGTTCTCGCCGCCGAGCCCGCGATCGACGCCGTAATTGGCGAGGAACAGGTCATACACCGAGGCGACCACCGTCTCCCCGTCGGCGAGCTGCAGCGTCTTCACCGGAATGTTACGGGCCAGCACGCTCGGATGATCGGTGCCGCGGAACTGATCGTGCTCGCGATTGCCGAAATACGGGAATCCGACCTTGGCGACATCGTCCTGAATCTCCATCAGCGACATGCGCAGCTTGATCTCGCGCGTGCCCGAGGCCTTCTCCTCGAGATTCCACTTGCCCTTCTCGCCCCAGCGGAAACCAATCGAGCCGTTCGGCGCGACGATCTCGCCGCTCGCCTCGTCATAGGCGACGGTCTTCCATTCCGGATTGTTGGCTTCGTCAAGGCCGCCGGCGAAATCGGAGGCACGCACGAAGCGGTCCGGCACGTAGTGCTCGCCCTGCTTCACCAGACGCACCAGCATCGGCATGTCGGTGTAGCGACGCACGTAGTCGTCGAAATACTCCGTCTTCTTGTCGATGTGGAATTCGCGCAGGATGACATGGCCCATCGCCATCGCCACCGCCGCGTCTGTGCCCTGCTTCGGCGACATCCACATGTCGGCGAATTTCGATGCCTCGGAATAATCCGGGCAGATCACCACGCTCTTGGCGCCCTTGTAGCGCGCCTCGGTGTAGAAGTGCGCGTCCGGCGTGCGCGTCTGCGGCACGTTGGAGCCCCACAGGATCAGGAAGCCCGCATTGTACCAGTCGGCGCTTTCCGGCACGTCGGTCTGCTCGCCCCAGGTCTGCGGCGAGGCCGGCGGCAGGTCGCAATACCAGTCGTAGAACGACATGCAGACGCCGCCGAGCAGCGACAGATAGCGGGCGCCCGAAGCGTAGCTGACCATCGACATCGCCGGAATCGGCGAGAAGCCGAACACCCGGTCGGGTCCGTGGGCCTTCACCGTATAGGCGTTCGCCGCGCCGATGATCTCGTTGACCTCGTCCCAGCTCGCGCGAACGAAACCGCCGAGACCGCGACGCCTGGTGTAGGCGGCGCGCTTCTCGGGATTCTCGACGATCGACTTCCACGCCGCGACCGGCGTCAACGTCGCCCGCGCCGCGCGCCACAGCTTGAGCAGCCGTGAGCGCACCAGCGGGTATTTCACGCGATTGCCGGAATACAGGTACCAGCTATAGCTCGCGCCGCGCGGACAGCCGCGCGGCTCGTGATTGGGCAGATCGGGCCGCGTGCGCGGATAGTCGGTCTGCTGGGTTTCCCAGGTGACGATGCCGCCCTTGACATAAACCTTCCACGAGCACGAGCCCGTGCAGTTCACGCCGTGCGTGGAGCGCACGATTTTGTCGTGCTGCCAGCGCTTGCGGTAACCGTCCTCCCACGTCCTGTCTTCGGTCGTGGTGATGCCGTGACCGCCGGCGAATTCGGTTTTGGTTTTCGTGAAGAACGAAAGCCTGTCAAGAAAATGGCTCATCAGCCTCTCCTTACTGGGCGGGTTGAGCGAGCGGTGCCGTCGCACCTCGCCGCTCGATGTCATGAAGCAGGCCGCCCTTGCGGGTATAAACGACCCAGGTGATCACTACGCAGGTGACGTAGAAGAAGAAGAAACCCCACAGCGCACCCTCGACGCCGCCGCTCAGATCGATCGACGTGCCGAAGGATTTCGGGATGAAGAAGGCGCCGAACGCCGCGATCGCCGAGGTGAATCCGGTGATCGCCGCCGATTCCTTCTCCGCCTGACGCACACGCGTGGCGGCATCGGCCTGCGGCATCAGGCGATCCATCTCCTTGCGCATGATGTTGGGAATCATCTGGAAGGTCGATGCGTTGCCGACGCCGGTGGCGAAGAACAGCAACAGGAACATCGCGAAGAATCCCCAGAACGCGCCAGGCTGCTCCTTGATGCCGATGAAGTAGAGGATGCCGAGCACGCCGAGCATCATCACCACGAACACCCACAGCGTGACGCGTCCGCCGCCCCATTTGTCCGAGATCCATCCGGTGGCAGAGCGCGACAGCGCGCCGACCAGCGGGCCGAGGAAGACGAACGGCAGCACGTTGACACTCGGGAACAGGATCTTCGCCAGCAGCGGGAAGCCCGCCGAATAGCCGATGAAGGAGCCGAAGGTGCCGGTGTAGAGCCAGCACATCACCCAGTTGTGCTTGCGCTGGAAGATCACCGCCTGATCGGCGAACGACGCCTTCGCCGAGGCGATGTCGTTCATACCGAACCACGCGGCAAAGGCGCTGACGGCAATGAACGGCACCCAGACGAAACCGGCGTTCTGCAGCCACAGCGGCACCTGGCGGCCGCCCTCCGTCACCATCAGCGGATCGCCACCGAACCAGCCGAGCACGCCGGCGGTGATGACGAGCGGCACCACGAACTGCACCGTGCTGACGCCGAGATTGCCGAGACCGGCATTGAGCGCAAGCGCGTTCCCCTTCTCCGAGCGTGGGAAGAAGAAGGAGATATTGGCCATCGACGAGGCGAAGTTGCCGCCGCCGAGGCCGCACAGCAGCGCCAGCCCCAGGAACACGGCGTAAGGCGTCGAGGGCGTTTGCACCGCGTAGCCGATGCCGACCGCCGGGATCATCAACGACCAGGTCGCCAGCGTGGTCCACAAACGGCCGCCAAAGATCGGCACCATGAACGAGTAGAACACCCGCAGCACGGCACCGGAGATGCCCGGCAACGCCGCCAGCCAGAACAGTTCAGACGTGGTGAACTTGAAACCGACTGACGGCAGCTTTGCCACCACCACCGACCAGACCTGCCAGATGGCGAACGACAAGAGCAGCGCCGGGATCGAGATCCAAAGGTTGCGCCGCGCGATGGCGCGTCCCTTGGTCTCCCAGAACTCGCGATCTTCGGGCCTCCAGTCCGTGAGCACCGCGCCCGAAAGCGCACCGATGTGCTCGGGCTTGTGGATCTCCTCCATTTCCGGAAGCTGCGGCAGCTTCTTCAGCTGTTCGCCGACAACGCCCTGCTCCATCTGCCGGACCGCGAGGTGCATCCAGATCAGCGAGCCGGTGACGATCAGGAACAGCAGCATGAAGCAACTGGTCCAAAGCCCGGTGAGATCGTTCAACGCGCCGAAGGCGATCGGCAGCACGAACCCGCCGAGGCCGCCGATCATGCCGACAAGGCCGCCGACCGCGCCGACGCTGTTGGGATAGTAAACGGGGATGTGCTTGTAGACCGCAGCCTTGCCCAGCGCCATGAAGAAGCCGAGCACGAAAACCGAGACCACGAAGGGCACAAGGCCCATTTCCATGTGGAAAGTGGCGGTGCCCCTCACCGTCCGCACGACATACTCGGCCGGCGGATAGGACAGGATGAAGGTGCAGGCGATGCCGACAAGGAACGTCCAGTACATCACCCGCCGCGCGCCGTAGCGATCCGACAGATGACCGCCATAGGCGCGGAACACCGACGCAGGGAACGAGAATGCCGCCGCCATCATGCCGGCGCTCTTGATGTCGACATGGTAAACGTTGATCAGATACTGCGGCAGCCACAGCGACAGCGCGACGAACGCGCCAAACACGTAGAAATAGTACAGCGCGAAGCGCCAGACCTGCATGTTCTTCAGCGGCTCGAGCTCGAGCCAGACGCTCTTGGGCTTCTCGTGGCGTTCGCGCCGCGCGCGCACCACCGGATCCTCTTCCGAGAACAGCCAGAAAACGATGCCCATGACGCCGATGGCCAGCGCCCAGATCTGGGCCACCATCTGCCAGCCATAAGCGACCAGTACGAACGGGGCGACGAACTTGGTCACCGCCGCGCCGACATTGCCGGCACCGAAGATGCCGAGCGCCGTGCCCTGCTTCCCGGCGCCATAAAAGCGCGAGACGTAGGCGACGCCGACCGCGAACGAGCCGCCCGCGATGCCGACGAAAAACGCCGCGACGAGGAATTGCGGATAGGTATGGGCCCAGGTCAGCATATAGGTCGCGATCGCGGCCGCCAGCATCACCACGGTATAAACGCGCCGCCCGCCATACTGGTCGGTCCACACGCCAAGAATCAGCCGAATGAGCGATCCGCTCAGAATGGGCATACCAACCAGCAAGCCGAACTCGGTCTCATTGAGCCCGAGCTTCTGCTTGATGCTGATGCCGATGATGGAGAAAATCGTCCAGACCGCGAAGCAGACCGTGAACGAGATCGTTGAGAGCCACAGAGCCTTGCCTGATGAAGCGCTCGGCGAAGCCGGGGAATGCATGGTGATCTCCACATGAGAGCCCGCATAATCGGGCATGAAGACATCACAGCATCAACGAAAATAGGAATTGTTCTGCATCAATATCGTACATATAAAATAGATGCATTGCACCAAAATATCTGCAGCATATCGCAATGCGATACAAAAATGATGTACCGCAAGCGGCGCCTTGATATAAATCAATTCACGGTGAAAAAATCGACGTTATGGCGGCAAAACGCCGGCGCCGCGATTCGCGGACACCGGCGCCGGCTTCGCCATACGGATATGGCGCGTGGCACACGCGGCGCCGTTATTTGACCACGATAGTGCCCACCATTCCCGCTTCGCGATGACCGGGGATGAGGCAGGCATATTCAAATACGCCGGCCTTGGTGAATTTCCAGAGCAACTCACCGCTCTTGCCGGGCTCGATGTGCTTGGCATTCGGCAGATCGCCGTGCGGCATGTCGGAGTGCTTCTTCATCTCCTCGCCATGCTCGAGGTTTTCCTGCGCCGTCCCCAGCACGATTTCATGCAGCAGCTCGCCGCGATTGCGCAGCACGAACTTGACCTGCTCGCCCTTCTTGATCTCGAGACGCGCCGGCTCGTACATCATCTTGCCGTCGCCCTCCGCCATCACGATCTCGATCAGGCGCGCCGGCTTGCGGGCCTGCCCCGGCTCGCCTGCGGCATAACTCTCGGCATGCTGGTGATGGTCGTCATGGGCCATCGCCGCGCCGACGCCGGCCCACATCATGCCCGCGCCGGCCGCACCCGCCATCGCCGCGATGGCAAGACCCGCGATCATGCGGCGGCCTGCGTTCGTTCCATTCGTCATAGCGTATCTCCTTCAGAATCCTCGATGTGAAATCTAGAACGCTTCCGCCGCGGCGGAAGGATCGGATGACGCGGTTTCCTGCCGCAGCCGCTCTAGCGGCTTCGCCCCGAAGCGCAGGAACAAGACCGGCGGCAGCACGGCGTCGAGCAGCGTCGCACTGATCAGGCCGCCGAAAATCGTCACCGCCACCGGATGCAGGATCTCCTTGCCCGGCGTCGCGGCGTCGATCAGCAGCGGCACCAGCGCCACGCCCGCCGACAGCGCCGTCATCAGGACGGGCGTGACGCGCTCCAGGCTGCCGCGCACCACCAGCTCGCGACCGAACGGCATGCCCTCCTGCACAGCAAGGTTGATGGTATGGCTGATCTTGAGAATGCCGTTGCGCGCGGCGATACCGGTGAGCGTGATGAATCCGATCATCGAGGCGACCGACAGCGGCTGGCCCGCCAGCCACAGCGCGATCACCGAGCCGACCAGCGCCAGCGGCACGTTGCCCATCACGATCAGCGCCAGCGCCGCCGAGCGATAGCGGCTGTAGAGAATGGCGAAGATCAGCGCCAGCGACAGCAGCGACAGGATGCCGATGGTGCGGCTGGCCTCCTCCTGCGCCTGGAAGGTGCCTTCGAGGCGTGCGTAGAACCCCTCCGGCAGTTTCGTCGTGTCGATCACGCCGCGGATCGCGGTCACGACCTTCGCCGTGTCGGCGCCGGCCGCGGTGTTGGCGAACACCACGACGCGGCGGCGGCCGTTCTCGCGCAGGATCTGGTTGGGGCCTTCGGTCTCCTTGATGTCGGCGAGCTGGCGCGCCGGCACCCATCCGGCCGGCGTCTCGATCAGAAGATCGCCGAGCCGCTGGGTGGTGCGCAGGCTGTCGGGCAGCCGCATCACCACGTCGAAGCGGCGATAGCCGTCGACCACGCGCGAGACGATGCGGCCGTTGGAGAGCCGGCTCAGTTGCTCGACCACCGCGCCAGGCTGCACGCCATAGAGCGCGGCGCGGCCGTAATCGACGCGAATTTCGAGTTGCGGGATCAGCACCTGTTTTTCGACCTGCAGATCGACCAGTCCCGGAAGGACGGCGAGCTTTTCGCGCATCGCCTCGGCCGAGGCACGCAATCCGTCGAGATCGTCGCCGAAAATCTTCAGCGCCAGTTCGGCGCGCACGCCGGACAGGATGTGGTCGAGCCGGTGCGAGATCGGCTGGCCGACATTGATCGCCGCCGGCAGCACGCCAAGACGCGCGCGCAGGTCGGCCACCACTTCGGCCTTGGAGCGCGACGACGGCTTGAGATCGATTTCGAGATCGGAGGAATGCACGCCCTCGGCGTGTTCGTCGAGTTCGGCGCGCCCGGTGCGGCGGCCGACGCTCTCCACCTCCGGCACTTCCAGCACCAGCCGTTCGGCGATCAGGCCGACGCGGTTGGATTCGGCGAGCGACATGCCGGGATTGAAGGCGAGATTGATGGTGAAGGTGCCCTCGTTGAACGCGGGCAGGAAGGCGCGCGGCAGCAGCCACGCCGCCGTGCCCGCCGCCATCACCGCCGCCACGGCGGCGACGATCACCATGCGCTGATGCGCGAACGCATGCTCGAGCAGCACGGCGTTGCCGCGCTTGAGCATCCGCACCAGCGCGCTGTCGCCATGCTCCAGCCGCTTGGCATTCGGCAGCATGTAATAAGCCATCACCGGCGTCAGCGTCACCGAAACCGCGAGGCTGGCGAGAATCGAGATGATGTAGGCCTGCCCGAGCGGCGCGAACAGCCGCCCCTCGATGCCCGACAGCGCGAACAGCGGCACGAACACCAGCACGATGATCATGGTGGCGTAGACGATGCCCGAGCGCACCTCCTGCGAGGCCACGACGATGACGTCGAACACCGAGCGCGGCTCGCCCAGCGCGCGGTTCTCGCGCAGGCGGCGGAAGATATTCTCGACATCGACCACCGCGTCGTCCACCAGTTCGCCGATGGCAATCGCAATGCCGCCGAGCGTCATGGTGTTGATCGACAGCCCGGCGAAATAGAAGATCACCGCCGTGGTCAGGATCGACACAGGAATCGCGGCGAGCGAGATCGCCGTGGTCCGCCAGTTCAAAAGGAACGCAAACAGCACCACCGCAACCACAAGCCCCGCTTCCAGCAGCACGCGCTCGACATTGCCGATCGAGGCTTCGATGAAATTGGCCTGCCGGAACACGATCTGGTCGGCGCGCATGCCCTTGGGCAGCGAGGCGGTGAGTTCAGCCAGGGCCTGCTCGATCTCGCGCGTCAGCGTGACGGTGTCGACGCTCGGCTGCTTCTCGATCGAGACGATCACCGCCGGCTTGCCCATATAGCCGGCCTCGCCGCGCTTCACCTTCGGCGCGAAATCGATGGTCGCGACCTGCCGCAGATAGACCGGCGCGCCATTGACCTGCGCCACCACCACCGAGCGCAGATCGTCGAGACTGGTGGTGCGGCCGATGTTGCGGATCAGATATTCGCGCGAATGCTGGTCGGTGAAGCCGCCGCCGGTGTTGACGCCGAACTGGGCGAGCGCCTGCTCGACCTGCTCGTAGGTGACGCCAAGGCTGCGCAGCGCCGGCGGATTCGGCGCGACGCGATATTGCCGGACCTCGCCGCCGATCGGGATCACCTGCGCGACGCCGGGAATCGACAAAAGGCGCGGCCGCACCGTGAAGTCGGCGGCCTCGCGCACCTCCATCGGCGTCGCGGCGTCGCTGGTCATCGCCACCAGCAGGACCTGACCCATCAGCGAATTGATCGGCCCCATCTGCGGATTGGAGCCGAGCGGCAACTGGCTGCGGATCATCGCAAGCCGCTCGGCGATCTGCTGGCGGTTGCGGTAAATATCGGTGCCCCAGTCGAATTCGACATAGATGATCGACAGCCCGATGCCGGAGATCGAGCGCACGCGGGTGACGCCGGGCACGCCGTTCATTTGCGTCTCGATCGGAAAGCTGACGAGTTGTTCGACCTCCGGCGGCGCGAAGCCTTCCGCCTCGGTCAGGATGGTGACGGTCGGCTTGTTGAGATCGGGAAACACATCGACCGGCAGGCGGCTCGCGCTGAAAATACCGAGCAGCACCAGCACCAGCGAGGCGGCCAGCACCAGCAGCCGGTTGCGCAGCGCGCTGGTGACGAGAAAGCGGAACATCGAACGTCCTCCCTATCGCACCTGGCCGAGCAATTCGGCACCCTGCACCACGATGCGGTGGCCCTCATCCAGCCCGCTGGCGACAAAGACGCGCTCACCGTCGAGCGGCTCGGTCCGCACCACGCGCGGCACGAACTGCTCGGCGGAGACATGCTCGTAGACCACGTCCTGACCGCTGCCGCTCCGCACGATGGCGGCGCGCGGCACGGCGATGCCGGTGCGCTCCTCGGCCGTGGTCACCAGCACGGTGACGAACTGTCCGGCATGCAGGCCGGCATTGTCGCCCTCCACCGCGAACTGCACCGGGATCGACTGGTTGCGGCCGGCGAAACCCGAGCCGCGGAAAGACAGCGGATAGCTCCTGTCCTGTCCCGAGCGCGCGAAAGCGCTGTGAATCTGCGGCACCGCGTCGATGGTCAGCGCCTCGACCCACAGCCGCGCCGGATCGACGACGTTGAAGATCACCGCATTCGACGGCGCGATCTGCCCCGCCACCGGCACGCCCTCGGCAATCACGCCATCGACCGGTGCGATCAGCGCCTCCGGCTCGCGCCGCGCCTTGTCGAGCGCCGCCCGGCGGTCCTTCAGCCCCTGCAATTCGATCCGGGTGTCCTCGAGTTGCGAGCGCGGCACCGCGCCGCCCGGCACCAGCGTCTCGTAACGCGCGAGGCGCCGCTCCACGATCGACATCTGCTGATCGAGTTCGCCCTGGCGCTGACGCATGTCGGACAGGTCGATCGCCTGGATCGGCGGCTCGACATAAGCGAGAACGTCCCCCTTCTTCACCATGGAGCCGAGACGCGGAAAGCCGCCCGCCGGCGGCGACAGCCGCCCGCCGACCGAAGCCTGCACATAGCCGCTGGCGTTGGGATCGGGCATCACCCGGCCCGGCAGTTCGATGGCGCGGCGCTGCACCGACGATTGCGTCACCATGCTGCGGACCGCCAGAATGCGCTGCGTGCTTTTCGGCATGAACACCGCGCCGTCGGCGAGCCGCTTGGCGGCGTCGCGCGCGATCTCGTTCGGCGCGGCATCGCTCGCGCCATCCTGCCCGTCATGCGCCGACGATGGCGACGGCACAACGCCCGCCAGCATCGCCGCCAGCACGAGCATCGAGGCCACACCGGCTGGCCGGCGCACCCGCCGCGCAACGAAATAACCGATCGCCGCGCCGATCAGCCCGGCGACCAGAACCAGCAGCAGATTATGTCGTAGCCAGTCGGCGATGCCGCCGCCCGCCGCCGTCTCCGCCTCATGTCCGTCCGCAACGGGAATGACCAGCGTCAGCGGCAACAGATCGCTGCGGCCGCCTCGCGTTACCGTGACGTCGAGATCGTAACTTCCGGGCGTCGCCGTCCACGGCGCGTGGATGTGATAGGGCGTGCCCGATTTACTGCTCGCCGCATGCGTGCCGGACGGCGTCTTCACTTCGACGCTGGCGCCCTCCACCGGAGCGTTGCTGGCGAAATCGTCGAGATAGAGCACGAGTTCGCCGCTCTGCGCGACGGCGACAAGCTCGTAGAGATCGGAGGCGACTTCGGCGCGCGGCGCGACATTGGCGGCCGGCGGTGGGGCGGACGCCGCATGATCGTGGTCGTCATGGGCCGACAGCGGCAGGAACGGCGTCAAGCCGAGCAAAATGGCAAGCACGATGGCCGCGCCACGCGCAGCACGAATTCCGGAAAGCATCGAAAAGTCCTCGTCTGGTCAAAGGCAGCCGCATGCGGCCTCGAAAGCCGGCGGCGTGACAATTCAGACGAAGGATCGAGGAGGTTTGCGCAGGGCTTCGGGATCGACGCCCGCCCCGTTCGCCGGCGGCTCGAAGCCGGGCATCAATGCGCGCAGCGGCGGCGACATCCCGCCCGCTGGCGCGAGAACGGCAAGGGCCGAGCCGCAGCAGCTCACGCCCGGCCCGCAACAGCCGACGGCGCAGCCGCCGGTGTCGATCGGATCGGCCGGCGATTCGCCGGAGGCGACGCGCAGTTCATGCACCGCCGCCTGTCCGGCCGCGGCCGGAGCGGCAACCTCATCGGCCGCCTGAACGGCAGCGGCATGATTCGACGCGACATGACTCGGCGCAACGGGGTTCGCCGTAACATGCACATGCCCGACATGAACGTGGCCCGGCATGGCGTTATGGGCCTGCGCGGCGGACACAAGCCATGGCGCGGCGATCAGCGCGACCGCCACGGCCAGAACCTGCAAGGCAAACCGAAACAAACCCATGGCGGCAGGCTATCACACCGCTTTGCGGCCTGAACAGGGCAGGCAATGCCGCGTGTGAACGCCCCCGAGCGACCTGCCCGGCGGTCAAAACTGATTTTTGGGGAATTCCGGCCTCCAGCCGGTGACGGCCATGCCGATCATCAAATTGGTGGGCGCACCAGGGCTCGAACCTGGGACCCGCTGATTAAGAGTCAGCTGCTCTACCAACTGAGCTATGCGCCCAATTTGATGGAAAACCCGCGCGGCAAAACCGCGTCGAGAGCCGGTCGTTTAGCAAAGCGCTCCGGCGATGTCCAGCAATGCGGCAGCAGTTTTTACGCCCGCCGGAGCGGGATATCTGATTGGACTGTGGATGATTTTCGAACGGGGTGCGGCGCTGCCCGACTATGTAGGCAGCTCCATGGACCTGCCCTCTCCCGCGAGCCGGAAACCCGGCTCCTCATGGTGAGGCGCGAGGCGCAGCCTCGCGTCTCGAACCCTGAGGCCATGGCACAAGTGCCCCGGATTGAAGTGCGGTATGGAATGCCGCTCCGCTGATCCGTGGCCGTTCCAGTCTCCGAATGTGGAATGGTCCCGGTTCCGCGAGGCAGCGTTAAGACGCTGCATCGCGCCCGGGACACATGTCCTCATCCTTCGTCAGAGCCGCTCGGAGCGGTCGCGGCGCGGGCCGCGATCCTCGCGGTCGAAATGGTGGCGGAAGCCATGCTCGCCGCCGCGGCGGAAGCCCGGCCCGCTCCAGAAACCGCCCAGCCGCTCCATCCGGGTCAGCATGGCGAGCCGGCGCTTCTGGCCCTCGTCGAGGCTCTTGTAGAGCGGCTCGGCGGCATCGGCGATCTTCTTCAGGCTCGCCGCCTCGGCCGCCATCGTATCGGCCCGCTCACGCAGCCGTGCGATCTGATCGACCGGCGCGCGCTCCGCCGGCTTGGCGTCCTTGTTCTGCTCGCGTTCGGCGCGGCGCGCCTCCCACTCCTTGGCCCGCGCGTTGGCGTTGTCCATCCGCTGCTTGGCGAAATCGCGCACCGCGGTCTCCACCGCAGGCCAGTTCTTCTCCTGATCGGGCGTCAGTTTCAGCCCGGCCTTGACCGCCGCGATCCGCGCGTCGACGAACGCGGCCCGATCCTCGAGGCTCATGCGATGATGCATCCGATCGTGCGGGCCGCGATGCTGCGCATAGACCGCGCCCGTGGTCAGCAAGGTGGCTGCGGCGACACCGGCAAGAAAAATCTTTTTCATGGCACTCTCCAGTTTTGATGCCATGAAGATGGCAGCGCCCGCGCCGCATTCAACTTAAGCTTTCGACACGTTGCTGAACGTGCGTTCATCGTCGCGATCACGCGCAAATGAAAACGGCGCCGTGCAAGACGGCGCCGTTGTTGCGGGAAGTGTTGTTCCTCATGGTGAGGAGCGAGGCACCGCCTCGCGTCTCGAACCATGAGGCCACAAGCAGTAACCGATATGGCACAGCCCCATCCTTCGAGACGCGCGCGATGCGCGCTCCTCAGGATGAGGCCGTGACACTCAACCCGCGATCAGTGTCCCGCCGCCGCGGCGGCCGGAATGTCGCGCTGGCGCTTCATCACGATCTTGTTCAGCGCGCTGAGATACGCCTTGGCCGAGGCCACCAGCGTATCCGGATCGGAGGCACGTGCGGTCATCGAGCGGCCGTCCTGCGACAGCCGCACCGACACCTCGGCCTGCGCGTCGGTGCCTTCGGTCACGGCGTGGACCTGATACAGTTCCAGCCTGGCCTCGTGCGGCACCAGCGACTTGATGGCGTTGAACACCGCATCGACCGGGCCGTTGCCTTCCGCCTCGTCGATCCTGACCTTGCCGTCCACTTCCACCTTCATGGTGGCGCGCTGCGGACCATGGGTGCCGGCGATCACCGTCAGCGACACCAGACGGATGTGATCGTGCGAGGTCGCCAGTTCCTGATCGACCAGCGCCTCGATGTCCTCGTCGTAGATGTCCTTCTTGCGGTCGGCCAACGCCTTGAAGCGCACGAACGCATCCTGCAACTGGTTCTCGGCCAGCTTGTAGCCCAGTTCCTCCAGCTTGTGCTGGAAGGCGTGGCGGCCGGAATGCTTGCCCATCACCAGCGAGGTCTGCTTCACGCCGACACTCTCCGGCGTCATGATCTCGTAGGTCTGGGCATTTTTCAGCATGCCGTCCTGATGGATGCCGCTCTCGTGCGAAAACGCATTCCGTCCGACGATGGCCTTGTTGTACTGCACCGCGAACGAGGTCGCCGCCGACACCAGCTTGGAGGCGCGGGTCAGCATCGTGCTCTCGACGTTGCACCAGTACGGCATGACGTCGCCGCGGGTTTTGATCGCCATCACGACCTCTTCCAGCGCGGCGTTGCCCGCCCGCTCGCCGATGCCGTTGACGGTGCACTCGATCTGGCGCGCGCCGCCCTCGACGCCGGCCAGCGAGTTGGCGACGGCCAACCCCAGATCGTCATGGCAGTGCACCGAGAAGATCGCCTTGTCGGCGTTCGGCACCCGCTCGCGCACGGTCTTGAACATCCGCCGGTATTCGTCCGGCACCGCATAGCCCACGGTGTCCGGCAGGTTGATGGTGGTGGCGCCGGCCGCGATCGCGGTCTCGACGCATTTGCACAGATAGTCGATCGGAGTGCGGGTCGAATCCATCGCCGACCATTCGACATCCTCGACCAGGTTGCGAGCCTGCGTCACCGTCGCGGTGATGATCTCCAGCACCTCGGCCTCGCTCTTGCGCATCTGGTGCGCCAGATGGATCGGCGACGTGGAGACGAAGGTGTGGATGCGGCCGCGCCGGGCATGGCGCACCGCCTCGCCGGCGCGGGCGATGTCGGCGGGAATGGCGCGGGCCAGACCCGCGATCACCGCGTTCTTGGCGTTCCTGGCGATCTCGGCGACCGCCTCGAAATCGCCGACCGAGGCGATCGGAAAGCCGGCCTCGATGATGTCGACGCCCATGCCGTCGAGCAGTTCGGCGACCTCCAGCTTTTCCTCATGGGTCATGGTGGCGCCGGGACACTGCTCGCCGTCGCGCAGGGTGGTGTCGAAAATCACGACGCGATCTTTTGCCGACGCGGTGCCGGACGTATTGGCGGTGGTCATGGATCAATCCTTTGGTCAGATGCGCCGCTGCGGGCGCTCGGGTTTCGATGCTTCATCCACAATCCCCTGAGTGCCCAGGCGCGCGCCCGGACGGCCCTCAGGGGCAAATAAGAAGCAGAAGCCCGGCAAGGCGGCGCGACGCGGGAACCGACGCGGTCCGGGACGCGGGCGAACGCAAGGCAAAACCGGCGGCAACCGCCACCGTGTCCCGCAGTCCGACCCTGATGCCGCGACCTGTCATCATCGACCCAAACGCCTTCAAACCTTCTGAGCGCCGTAGCTGAGCGCCATCGCTCGAAGCGATGATCCGTCCAAACCGTTGACGGATCGTTATCCATCATGGCCAGACGCCCAGCGCCAGTGCCGGTTCTAGACGAGAACGGGCAGCGCCCGCAACGCCAAAAAGGGTCAGCTACCCTGCCCCTTTTGCAGCCCGTTGCCGCTGCCGGCGCGGCTCGCGGGCTTCGCAGCTGGAGCCGGTTTGCGCCGCACGCCGGCGCGGCGCGGGCCCTCCTTCTCCAGCGCCTCGCGGGCCTTCTCCAGCTCCTTCGCGGTACCGTCGGCTTTCTTCGGAAACTGCAGATTAAGCCGCTCCAGCGCGGTGACGACGGCCGAACTGACGACGAGGCGCGCGAACCATTTGTGATCCGCCGGCACCACGATCCACGGCGCGTGCCCGGCGGCGGTATGACCGATCAGATCCTGATAGGCCGCCTGATACTTGTCCCAGTAGCCACGCTCGGTGACGTCGCCCAGCGAGAACTTCCATTTCTTCGCCGGCTCATCGAGACGGTCGAGGAAACGCTGGCGCTGCTCCTCCTTCGACAGATTGAGGAAGAATTTCAGGATCACGGTGCCGTTGCGCGACAGATAACGCTCGAAACCGGAGATGTCCTCGAAACGCTCGCGCCAGATGTTCCTGGTGACGAGTTGCGCCGGCAGCTTCTCCTTGGCCAGCACCTCGGGGTGCACGCGCACCACCAGCAGCTCCTCGTAATAGGAGCGGTTGAAGATGCCGATGCGGCCGCGCTGCGGCAGCGCGATGGCGCTGCGCCAGAGATAATCGTGATCGAGCTCCAGCGAGGTCGGCTGCTTGAAGGCGTGCACCTCGCAGCCCTGCGGATTGACGCCGGACATCACATGCTCGACCGCGCCGTCCTTGCCCGCCGCATCCATGCCCTGAAAAATCAGCAGCAGCGACCAGCGGTCGTCAGCGTAGAGTTTTTCCTGCAGGTCGCGGATCTTCTTGCGGTTGGCGTCGGTGATCCGCTTGCCCTCCGCCTTGCTGAGACCGCCCTTCTCCGCCGGCTTGTGCGATTTCAAATGGAAGTCGCGCGAACCGTCGATGGTGAACGGCTCGACATAGGGCTTCAGCCCCGCTGTGCTAGCGTGCCTGTCCTTGCGATTGGCCATGGTCCGGCGCCGCTCCTGTTTCCGGCCCCAACGCTATACGCAGGCCGGACCGCGCGCCAACGAAAAAGGACCGCGCCGGGGCGCGGTCCTTTCAACATGACTTGTAATGTCGATTTAATACGCAGTTAATGTGCGCGGATCAGTTCCTGGTCTTGTCGACCAGTGCCTTCTGCTTGATCCACGGCATCATGTCGCGCAGCTTCTCGCCAACCGCCTCGATCTGATGGGCGTTGGCGCGGGCGCGGGTCGCCTTGAACGACGACTGGTTGACCTTGTTCTCCAGCATCCAGTCGCGGGTGAACTTGCCGGTCTGGATGTCGTCGAGGATGCGCTTCATCTCCGCCTTGGTTTCCGGCGTGATGACGCGCGGACCGGAGACATACTCGCCATATTCCGCGGTGTTGGAGATCGAGTAATTCATGTTGGCGATGCCGCCTTCATAGATCAGGTCGACGATCAGCTTCATTTCGTGCAGGCACTCGAAATACGCCATCTCCGGCGCGTAGCCGGCTTCCACCAGCGTCTCGAAGCCGGCGCGGATCAGTTCGACCACACCGCCGCACAGCACCGCCTGCTCGCCGAACAGATCGGTCTCGCACTCTTCCTTGAACGAGGTCTCGATGATGCCGGCGCGGCCGCCGCCGATCGCCGACGCATAGGACAGGCCGAGATCGTGGGCGTTGCCCGAGGAATCCTTGTGGACCGCGATCAGGCAGGGCACGCCGCCACCGCGCTGATACTCCGAACGCACGGTGTGGCCCGGGCCCTTCGGCGCCACCATCAGCACGTCGATGTCGGCACGCGGATCGATCAGGTTGAAGTGGACGTTGAGGCCGTGCGCGAACAAAAGCGCCGCGCCGTTCTTCATGTTGTCGTGCAGGTGATCGCGGTAGATGTCGCCCTGCAATTCGTCAGGGGTGAGCATCATCACCACGTCGGCCCACTTCGCGGCCTCGGCGACGTCCATCACCTTGAAGCCGGCGGCTTCGGCCTTCTTCGCCGACGCGGAGCCCTTGCGCAGCGCGATCGCGACGTCCTTGACGCCGGAATCCTTCAGGTTCAGCGCGTGGGCGTGACCCTGGCTGCCGTAACCGATGATGACGACCTTCTTGCCCTTGATCAGGTTCAAGTCGGCGTCGCGATCGTAGTAAACCCGCATCGTCTCTGCTCCTCGTCGGCCGCGATGGGCCATCTGGCGTGCTGTCTGGGCGGCCGGGAGCGCCCCTGGAAAATCCGGCCGAATTCCGGGGTTGTCTAATGCATTTTCCGGTGAAGTGAAATCGCGTTTTTGCAGGGCCCGCCTGCTTTACATGCCTTCCGGGCCCCGACCGATGGCGGCGACGCCGGTGCGCGACACCTCGATCAGACCGAGCGGCAGCATCAAGGCCACGAACTGGTCGACCTTGTCGGGATTGCCCGTGATCTCGAACACGAAGCTCTCGATGGTGGCGTCGATCACGCGGGCGCGGAAGGCCTCGGCGAGGCGCAGCGCCTCGATGCGCGGATCGCCAACGCCCTTCACCTTGACCATCGCCAGTTCGCGCTCGATCGAGCGGCCGGTCAGCGTCATGTCCACCACCTTGTAGACCGGCACCATGCGGTCGAGCTGGTGCTTGATCTGCTGGATCACCATCGGGGTGCCGGTGGTGACGATGGTGATGCGCGACATGTGCTTGTGATGCTCGGTCTCCGACACCGTCAGGCTTTCGATGTTGTAGCCGCGGCCCGAGAACAGGCCGATCACGCGCGCCAGCACGCCCGGCTCGTTCTGCACCAGCACCGAGAGCGTGTGCGTCTCATTCGGATCGTGCCGTTCCTCGATGAAATAGGCCGAGGCCGGCTGTTCAGTCGTATCGTTCGCAACCATCGTTACACCAATGTCCTATCAAACCAACGCCTTGCCGCCGGCAAACGCCGCCGCGGTGGCTTCGTCATTCGCTTCCGCGGGCAGGAGCATCTCGTTATGCGCCTTGCCCGACGGAATCATCGGGAAGCAGTTCTCCAGCGTCGCGACGCGGCAATCGAAGATCACCGGCTTCCTGACCTTGATCATCTCCTCGATCGCGCCGTCGAGATCGTTCGGCTTGATCACCTGCATGCCGACGCCGCCATAGGCCTCGGCCAGCTTGACGAAGTCGGGCAGCGCTTCCGAATAGGAGTGCGACAGGCGGTTGCCGTGCAGCAACTGCTGCCACTGGCGCACCATGCCCATGTACTGGTTGTTCAAGATGAAAATCTTGATCGGCAGATCGAACTGAACCGCCGTCGACATTTCCTGCAGCATCATCTGGATCGAGGCATCGCCGGCGATGTCGATGACGAGACTTCCCGGATGCGCGACCTGCACGCCGATCGCCGCCGGGAAACCATAGCCCATGGTGCCGAGACCGCCCGACGTCATCCAGCGATGCGGCTGCTCGAAGCCGTAGAACTGCGCCGCCCACATCTGGTGCTGACCGACTTCGGTCGTGATGTAGGTGTCGTGGTTCTTGGTCAGGTCGTAGAGGCGCTGGATCGCGTATTGCGGCAGGATCACATCGTCGTTCTTCTTGAATGCCAGCGAATTGCGCGCGCGCCACTTGTTGATCTGCGCCCACCACGCCTTGGTGTCCGGCTTCTTGGCTTCCGCCTTGAACACATGGAGGATGTCGCCGAGCACGTTGGCGACGTCGCCGATGATCGGCACGTCGACGCGGATGTTCTTGTTGATCGAGGACGGATCGATATCGATGTGGATCTTCTTCGAATTCGGCGAGAACGCATCCGGGCGGCCGGTGACGCGGTCGTCGAAGCGCGCGCCGATGCACAGCATGACGTCGCAATCATGCATCGTCATGTTGGCTTCATAGGTGCCGTGCATGCCGAGCATGCCGAGCCAGTTCTTGCCGGATGCCGGATATGTGCCGAGACCCATCAGCGTCGTAGTGATCGGGACATCGGTCGCGGCGACGAGTTCGCGCAACAGCCGTGTCGCCTCCGGGCCGGAGTTGACGACGCCGCCGCCGGAATAGATCACCGGCCTCTTCGCCGAGGCGAGCAGCGCCACCGCCTTGCGGATCTGATGCGCGTCGCCCTTCACGCGCGGCGAATAGGAGATGTGAACGTCCGACTTGCGCGGCTGCGTGTAGGTGCCGGTGGCGAACTGCACATCCTTCGGAATGTCGACCACGACCGGGCCCGGACGGCCCGTGGTCGCGACATAGAAAGCCTCGTGCAGGATTTTCGCCAGATCGTTGACGTCGCGCACCAGCCAGTTGTGCTTGGTGCAGGGCCGCGTGATGCCGACCGTGTCGCACTCCTGGAAGGCGTCGTTGCCGATCAGATGCGTCGGCACCTGGCCGGTGATGCACACCAGCGGGATCGAATCCATCAGCGCGTCGGTCAGCGCGGTGACCATATTGGTGGCGCCCGGGCCGGACGTCACCAGCACCACGCCCGGCCGGCCGGTCGAGCGCGCATAGCCCTCGGCGGCGTGACCCGCGCCCTGCTCGTGGCGGACCAGAATGTGCTGGACATCGTCTTGCTGGAAAATCTCGTCATAGATCGGCAGCACCGCGCCGCCGGGATAGCCGAACAGATGTTCGACGCCATGATCTTTCAGCGCGCGCACCACCATGGCGGCGCCGGTCATCTGGTTGGGATCGTGGGTCTTGTTCTGGCTCATGGTTCGCTCCGGTGCGCCGTCGGGCGCTGTCGTCAGTCCGTCAATGGCATCATTTGCCGGCATGCTGCCGGGAATTAAAAAAGGGCCCGAAAGGCCCTTTGCACACCGCCTGTCGCAGGATGGCGTCAGCCACCCCCGGCGGTGTGCCGAGTTACGACGACAATAAGGTTATTGGTAATTTTATTGCGCATCGACATCTCAGTATTTCCAAAGGTTGCGCGGTTTATATCTTCCATATTCCGGAAGTCAAGCCCGCAGCGAGCCGAGACTAGCCCCTTCCGCATCCCCCAGAGAGCGCGAAACCGCATAAGAGAGCCGCGCCTGCGCCTCGGCGGGCGGCACCCAGGCGAACTCCGCAAGCTGGTGTCGGAACCAGGTGAACTGCCGCTTGGCGTAGTGCCGGGTGTCGAGCTGGCCGATCCGGGCCGCTTCCTCCCGCGTGATCTCGCCGCGCAGATGGCGGATCAGCGCCGGCACGCCATGGGCCTTCATCGCCGGCAGCAGCGGATCGAGCCCGCGGGCCGCCAGCGCCTCCACCTCCTCCAGCGCGCCGCCCGTGAGCATATCGGTGAAGCGCCGGTCGATGCGCGCATAAAGCTCCTCGCGATCCGGCGCGAGAAACACCGCGATCACGTTGTCCGCCGACAACAACGGCGGCAGGCCCTCACCGTGCCAGTCGGCCAGCGTCCGCCCGGTCGCCTCCACCACCTCGAGCGCGCGGGCGATACGGGTGCGGTCGCGAGGTTTGAGCCGCTGGCCGGCTTCCGGATCGCGCCGGGCCAGCTCGGCATGCAGCGCCTCGACCCCGTCGCGCTCCAAGCGGGCTCGCACCGCTTCGCGAATGTCGGCAGGCACCGGCGGCACGTTCGACAGGCCCCGCGTCAGAGCCTTGAAGTACAGCCCCGAGCCGCCGATGAAGATCGGCAACCGGCCGGCGGCCCGCACCTGCGCCAGTTCCGCGGCTGCGGCCGCGACCCAGGCGCCGGCGGAGAAATTCACCGCGGCATCGACGGTGCCATAAAGGCGATGCGGCGCCCGCCCCTCCTCCTGCGGCGTCGGCCGCGCGGTGATGACGCGCAAATCGCGATAGACCTGCATCGAATCGGTGTTGATGATCACGCCGCCGGTCGCCTCGGCCAAGGCGAGGGCCAGCGCCGACTTGCCGCTGGCGGTCGGCCCTGCGATAAGCACAGCCTTCGCATTGTCCTGGCCCTGGCTCACATCCCCGCTCATGTCTCTGGTCGCCACGCTGATCTGCAACCCCGCGCTGCCCTCGCTGAACAGCACCGTGGTCGACGCCGCGCAGGCGGTATTGCCCTCGCCCTCGGCGGCAGCATGGCTCGACGAGGGCATCGCCGCCGATATCACATTCGCCAGCGACGAGCATCCCCGCATCCTTGCCGACCGGCTGTGGCGCGCCTTGCAGACCCTGCCGATCGACGTGGTGGTGCAGCCGCAGCTCGGCCGCCGCAAGAAGCTGTTCCTCGCCGACATGGATTCCACCATGATCGGACAGGAATGCATCGACGAGCTCGCCGGCTATGCCGGGCTGAAAGCGCATGTCGCCGCGATCACCGAACGGGCGATGCGCGGCGAGATCGAATTCGAACCGGCGCTGCGAGAGCGCGTCGCCCTGCTCAAGAATCTTCCCGTCAACATCGTCGACGACGTGCTCGCCAAGCACATCACGCTCACGCCCGGCGGCGAGATGCTGGTGCGGACCATGCGCGCGAACGGCGCCTATACCTGCCTCGTCTCCGGCGGCTTCACGCTGTTCACCAGCCGCGTCGCCGCGATGATCGGGTTCGAGGAAAATCGCGGCAACGAATTACTGATCGAGGACGGCAAGTTCACCGGCCGTGTCGGCGAGCCTATCCTCGGACGCAGCGCCAAACTCGCGACGCTGATCGATCTGCGCGAATCCTTCGATTTCGACGCCATCGACACCCTGGTGGTGGGTGACGGCGCCAATGACCTCGGCATGATCGAACAGGCTGGCCTCGGCGTCGCCTATCATGCCAAGCCGGCGGTCGCCGCCGCCGCAATGGCGCGGATCGATCATGGCGATCTCACCGCCTTGCTGTTCGCGCAAGGCTACACGCGCCGCGAATTCGTCAGCGCCTGATTTTCCGGACAAGTCCGATGACCGACGTCACGATCTATCACAATCCCCGTTGCGGCACCTCGCGCACCACGCTGGAATTGATCCGCGAAGCCGGGATCGAACCGCACATCATCGAGTATCTCAAGAATCCACCGAGCCGCGCCGAACTGGCCGATCTGCTGCGGCGCGCGGGCTTGAAGCCGCGCGAGGCCATCCGCGCCAAGGAAAGCCTTTACCGTGACCTGAAGCTCGATGATCCGACGACCAGCGACGACGCTCTGCTCGACGCCATGGCAGCGCATCCAATCCTGATCGAGCGACCGCTGGTCGTCACCGCCAAGGGCGTGCGGCTGTGCCGTCCAGCCGATCTGGTGAAAGAGCTGCTGGGCTGAATTTCCCGGCGCACAAAACGGCGATGGCTGGAACAGGTCCGGCCATCGCACAGATCAAATCCTGAGAGCGGGTCAGTTGACGCCGAGCGCGACGAACCGCAATTCGCCCGCGCCGTTGGAGACCAGCAGCAGGATCGACTTCTTGCCGTCCTTCTTGAGCTGATCGATGCGGTTCTTGACGTCGGTAGCGTTGGCGACGCTTTCCTGCGCCACCTCGACGATGACGTCGCCGGCGCTGAGCCGCTTCTCGGCCGCGTCGGAATTGCCGTCAACGCCGACGATCACGACGCCCTTGACCTTGTCCTTGATCTTGAAGCGGGTCCGCAGATCCTTGGTCAGCGCGGCAAGATCGAGGCCGAGCGCCTTCTGCGTCACCAGCTTCTCGCTGTGCTCGGGGGTCGATGATTTCACCGAGGCCTCAACCGGCTTCTCGCCGTCGTCGAGACGGCCGAGCGTCACCTTGCGGGTTTCTTCCTTGCCCTTGCGCACGATCACCACATCGACGGCCTTGCCCACGGCGGTGTCGGCCACCGCGCGCGGCAGATCCTTCATCTCCTTGATCGACTTGCCGTCGAAGGTGACGATGACGTCGCCGGGCTCGATGCCGGCGGGCTTGGCAGGTCCCTTGTCGTCGACGCCGGCGATCAGTGCGCCCCGCGCCGGCTTGATGCTCAGGCTCTCTGCGATCTCGTCGGTGACCTGCTGGATGCGGACGCCGAGCCAGCCACGACGCACTTCCTTGTACTGGCGAAGCTGATCGACCACCGCGGTGACGGTTTTCGAAGGCACGGCAAAACCGATACCGATCGAGCCGCCCGAGGGGGAGATGATCGCGGTGTTCACGCCGACGACCTCACCGTCGAGATTGAACAGCGGGCCGCCCGAGTTGCCGCGATTGATCGCGGCGTCGGTCTGAATGTAGTTGTCGTATGGGCCCGAATTGATGTCGCGGTTGCGCGCCGAAACGATGCCGGCCGTCACCGTGCCGCCGAGGCTGAACGGATTGCCGATCGCGATCACCCATTCGCCGAGCCGCAGTTTGTCGGAATCGCCGAACTTCACCGCGGTCAGCTTCTTCTCCGGCGGCGTGAACTTCAGCACGGCCAGATCGGTGCGCTTGTCCTTGCCGACCAGTTCGGCACGGATCTTGGTGCCGTCATTGAGAATCACGTTGATCTCGTCGGCATCGGCGATGACGTGATTGTTGGTCACGACAATGCCCGAGGTATCGATGATGAAGCCTGAACCGAGCGAGTTCACCTTGCGCGGCTGCTTCTGCTCGCCACCCCGGCGGTTCTTGAAGAACTCGTCGAAGAATTCGTTGAACGGGGAATCCGGCGGCAGTTGCGGCCGGGCCTCGCGATTGCCGCCGCGCCCCTCATCCTTCTGTTCGCCGTTGCGGCTTTCGACCGTCTGCGAGGTCGAGATATTGACCACCGCGTCGATCACCTTTTCCGCCACATCGGCGATGCCGTCGGGGCCGCGCGCCTGGGCGGGAGCCGGCGCCAGAGCGCCCGCGGTTCCGAGCATCAGTCCGGCGACCAGCGCGGCGGAACGCATGCTACGGCTCAGTTGCGAAATCGCATCGGACATCACGAAAAAGTCTCCTGAAAAGAGCTGACGGTTTGAGACGCAGACTGCGCCGGAAGACTGTCCGCGCGCAAGCATTCCCGCCGCCCAGCCACCGCACGATTGCGGCATCACCAAGGTGCGGCGGCGCAAAACGCCCTCAGCTTCCGTATCGGATCGCCCCGACCAGAACCACGCCCAGAACCGCCATCGCCAGCCCAAGGCCGCGCAGCAGGGTTTCAGGAGACTCCAATACGTTCTTCATGGCGTTCCGCATCATGCCGGGGAACGCTGCGAACAGCAGCCCCTCGATCACGAACACCATACCGATCCCGACCAGAAAATCTCGGATTGCCATGTGCTTGCCCTTCCGAGACGTTCGGGAGAATTCGGCTTAACGTTGCGGAGCCGCAGCCGGTTTGCCGGCCGGGTTGGCGAAGAAGCGGAAAAACTCCGAATCCGGGCGCAGCAGGAAGCGGGTGTCGTTGCTCTTCAGGCTGGTCTCGTAAGCGCTCATCGCGCGATAGAACGCGAAGAACTGGGGATCCTTCGAGTAGCTTTCGGCGAAGATCCGGTTGCGCTCGCCGTCGCCCTCGCCGCGGACCTGCTCGGCCTGCGAGTTCGCCTCGGCGATGATGACGGTCGCCTCGCGATCCGCCTTGGAGCGGATCTCCTGCGCCTTCTGGCCGCCCTGGGCGCGGAACTCGGCCGCCTCGCGCTGACGCTCGGTCTGCATGCGCTGATACACCGCCTGGCTGTTCTGGTCCGGCAGATCGGCGCGGCGGATACGCACGTCCACCACAGCGATGCCGTAGGCATCGGCCTGCTTGTCGAGCTGTTCGCGGATGCGGCCCATCAGGGCCTCGCGCTGATCGCGCACCACCTCGATGAAGGTGGCTTCGCCAAGCACGCGGCGCAGCGCCGCGTTGAGCAGCGCGGTCAACTGGATATTGGCGGCGGGGATGGTGCCGACGCTCTGATAGAAGCGCAACGCGTTCTTGATACGGTAGCGCGCGAAGGCGTCCACCACGAGCCGCTTCTGGTCCGACGCGATCACTTCCTGCGACGGATTTTCGAGATCGAGAATCCGCTTGTCGATGCTGATCACGCTGTCGATGAATGGCGCCTTGAAGTTGAGGCCGGGTTCGGTGACGACGCGGATCGGCTCGCCGAGGCGAACCACGAGTGCCTGCTCGGTCTGCCGGACGGTAAAGAGCGAGCTGTAGCCGATCACGATCGCGAGCAGCACGATGACCAGCGCGACGATGCCTGAGATTCCGGATTTCATCGGCTTGCTCCGCCCTGTTGCTGAGTCGCAGGCGGCGTGCGACGACCAAGTTCATTCAAAGGCAAATACGGCACCACGCCCGGCGAGGACGACGAGCCCTGATCGAGCACCAGCTTGTCGGCGTTGCCGAGCACCCGCTCCATCGTCTCCAGGTAGATACGCTCGCGGGTGACGTCCGGCGCCTTCTTGTATTCGTCATACACCTTCAGGAAGCGCGCGGTCTGGCCCTTGGCCTCGGCCACGGCCTGCTCCTTGTAGCCTTCCGCGCCCTGCAGGATCTGCGAGGCCCGGCCCTTGGCGTCGGGCACCACGCGGTTGGCGTAGGTCTGCGCCTCGTTCTGCAGACGCTCGAGGTCGGCGCGCGCCGCCTGAACGTCGCGGAAGGAATCGATCACCTGCTGCGGCGGGTCGACCTTCTGCATCTGCACCTGCTGGATCAGAATGCCCGCGCCATAGCTGTCGAGCGTCTTCTGCATCAGCTCATGCACGGCGGCTTCGGTGGTGTTGCGCGCGCCGGTCAGGATCGGCTGGATGTTGGAGCGGCCGATCACCTCGCGCATCGCGCTTTCGGCCACGGCCTTCACGGTGCCTTCCGGGTTCTGGATGTTGAACAGGAAGTCGCCGACGCCGTCGGGCTTGATGCGCCAGAGCACAGTGAAATCGACATCGACGATGTTCTCGTCGCCGGTCAGCATCAGGCTCTCTTCCGGCACGTCACGCATGGTGCGGCCACGGCGCGCCGGATCGTCCATCAGCGTCATGCCGATGTTCAGCGTCGAAACGCGCAGCGCCTTCGGCAGCATCACGGTCTCAATCGGATACGGCAGATGATAGTTCAGGCCGGGCTGCACGGTGCGCACGTGCTTGCCGAAACGCAGCACCACGCCGAGCTCTTCGGACTGCACGCGGAAGAAACCGGACAGACCCCAGATCGCCAGCGCCGCGACCAGCACCAGCGCGATGCCCATGCCGCTGAAGTGCCCGCCGGGGAGCAGTTGCTGCAGCTTGGCCTGACCACGGCGCAGCAGATCCTCCAGATCGGACGGATTGGGACCGGACGATTGCGGACCCGAACCCCAGGGGCCCTTCGGACCCGGACCCCATGGGCTACCGCCCTGATTCTTCCACGGCATCTATAGTCTCCTTCGCGCGGGACGCGATGGTCTCGCGAGCTCCGCACGGCTTTATATGGGACAGCCCCCGTCCTTACAACGCGCGTCGCAGGACCTTAAGCAGCTAAGCTGCGAGCGGAATTTGTCAATGCAAACATCGCCCGACGCGGTTAACACGGCTTCCGGCGCCGATATGTCACATACGAGAAATCGGCCGTGTCGCGGCCGGTGCGATCATGACGCATGCGCGCCGTCGCGGTCCACTGGTCCGGATCAACCGGCGCGAGAAACGTGTCGGCCTCGGGCCGGCCATGCACCTCGGTGATTTCGAGACGATCGGCCCGCGGCAGCCACTGCGCGAAGATATCGGCGCCGCCGATCACCATGATTTCAGTGACAGATCGTCGCAGCGCATCGCCCACAGCAATGTCGTGAGCCGCCTCCAGCGAGCGCGCCACCACGATGCCGGCAGCGCGAAAATCCGCGTCGCGGGTCACGACGATATTGGTGCGGCCGGGTAGCGGACGACCGATCGACAGAAAGGTCTTACGGCCCATCACCACCGGCCTGTTCAGCGTCATCGCCTTGAAGCGTTGCAGGTCGGAGCCGAGATGCCAGGGCATCGCATTGTCGCGGCCGATCGCATAGTTCTCGGCCACCGCGACCACAAAGACGATCTCGGGATCGGATTGGCGCGATGCGCTCACACCGCGACCTCGGCCTTGATGTGCGGGTGCGGATCGTAATTCTCGAGCGTGAAATCCTCGAAGCGGAAGCCGAAGATATCCCTCACCTGCGGATTGAGCCGCATGGTCGGCAGCGGCCGCGGCATTCTCGTCAATTGCAGACGCGCCTGATCGAGATGGTTGGAATAAAGGTGGGCATCGCCGAACGTATGCACGAACTCGCCGGGCTGCAGGTCCGTCACCTGCGCGACCATCATGGTCAGAAGCGCATAGGAGGCGATGTTGAACGGCACGCCGAGAAACACGTCGGCCGAACGCTGATAGAGCTGGCACGACAGCTTGCCGTTCGCGACATAGAACTGGAACAGACAGTGGCACGGCGGCAGCGCCATGTAATCGACATCCGCCGGATTCCATGCGCTGACGATCAGACGCCGGGAGTCCGGATTGGCGCGGATCATTTTCACCAATTGCGCGATCTGGTCGATGCTCCGCCCGTCCGGCGCGCGCCATGAGCGCCATTGCGCGCCATAGACCGGGCCGAGATCGCCATTGGCGTCGGCCCACTCGTCCCAGATCGTGACGTTGTTGTCCTTCAGATATTTGATGTTGGTGTCGCCGGCGAGAAACCACAGCAGCTCATGGACGATGGCCTTGAGCGGCAGCCGCTTGGTGGTGAGCATCGGAAAGCCGGCCGCGAGGTTGAACCGCATCTGATGGCCGAACACGGACAAGGTGCCGGTGCCGGTGCGATCGTGCTTTTCGACACCGTCGCTGAGAATGCGCTCCAACAGATCGCGGTATTGATGCATCGGCTTGCCAAGTTGCTAAGACCGGGCGACTCACGGGAGCCTCGGGTCCATCCACTGGGCGGAAAATGGCTCCGGCGGCCCAAAACAACAAGGGCGGGATTTACATCCCGCCCCGTTATCACCGTGTTCCGGTGGATCAGTTCTTCGCCGACGCCTTCAGGACCGGGGTCCAGCGCGCGATCTCGCTCTTGACCAGAGCGGTCAGCGCCTCGGGCGTCCGCTCGGCCGGCTTCGGAATCACGCTGCCGAGCTCGAGCAGCCGTTTGCGCACGCCTTCATCGTCGAGAGCCTTGACCAGCGCCGCGTTGAGCTTGGCGACGACCGGAGCAGGCGTATCCTTCGGCGCGAAAATCGCGTTCCACGCCTGCACCTGGAAGGCCGGCAGACCGGCTTCGGTGGTGGTTGGCACGTCCGGCAGCGAGGGGTTGCGCTCAGGCGTTGCGACGGCATAGGCCTTGATGGTGCCCGCCTTCACCTGCGGCACCGCGTTGACGATCTGGTCGCACATGTAATCGACCTGACCACCCACCAGCGCGTTCATCGCCGGGCCGGTGCCGTTGAACGGAACGCCGGTCGGCTTGATGTCGAGCACCGAGCTCAGCAGCGAGAACGAGGAATGCGCGACCGAGCCGACGCCGGCATGGGCGACGTTAAGCTTGTCGTTGTTCGCCTTGATATAGGTGACGAACTCCTTGAGGTCCTTCGGCGGGAAGTCCTTGCGCGCCAGGATGATGATCGGCGTGCCGGCCACGAGACCGATCGGCGCGAAGTCGACATCGGGCTTGTAGGCGAGGTTCGGATAGAGCGCGACGGACGCGGCGTGCGTGCCCATGTGGCCCATCACCACGGTGTAGCCATCCGGCGTGGCGCGCATGGCGCGGGTCGAGCCGGTGGTGCCGCCAGCACCGACCACGTTCTCGATGATGAAGGTCTGACCCAACGTCTGCTGCATATGCGAGGTGATGATGCGCGCGATGACGTCGGTCGGACCGCCCGCCGCGAACGGCACGATCATCGTGATGTTGCGGGTCGGATAATCCTGCGCCTGCGTCGGCCCCACCATGGCGCCGGCGGCAGCAAGGACCGAAAGCCCGCAGGTGGCGAGCATGCGTTTCAAAAGTTTCATGGTATCCATCCTCCCAGAGCCCCTTATTGACGCCGGCTTTTCCGGCGCCGTTTTTTGTGGCCGCGGAACAAGCAACATCATCCCGCACGCCAAGTCCATAGAACGACAGTCTGAGCCAGCGGTCTGGCAGCCGCGACGCTACGCCGCATCCCTAGTTCTCGGATTCGACGAACACCTCGTCACGCTTCTTGCGCAGGGCCGGCAGCAGCGCCAGCACCAGCAGAGCGACGGCAATGCCCATCAGCACCGCCGACAGCGGCCGCGTGACGAACACCGACCAGTCGCCACGCGAGATCAGCAGCGCGCGACGCAGGTTCTCCTCCATCAGCGGGCCGAGCACCATGCCGAGCAGCAGCGGCGCAGGCTCGAAATCGTGCTTCACCAGCCAGTAGCCGACCAGCCCGAACACGCCGGCCAGCACCACATCGGTCGGCGCGTTGTTCACCGAGTAGATGCCGATTGCACAGAAGATCACGATCGAGGGGAACAGCAGCCGGTACGGCACCCGCAGCAGCCGCACCCAGATTCCGACCAGCGGCAGGTTGATGATCAGCAGCATCAGATTGCCGATCCACATCGAGGCGATCATGCCCCAGACCAGCTCGGGCTGCTTCTGCATCACCTGCGGACCCGGCACGATGCCGTGGATGGTCATCGCGCCGACCATCAGCGCCATCACCGCGTTCGGCGGAATGCCGAGCGTGAGCAGCGGAATGAACGAGGTCTGCGCCGCAGCGTTGTTGGCGCTCTCCGGCGCCGCAACCCCGGCGATCGCGCCGCGGCCGAACATCTGCGGCGTTTTCGAGATTTTCTTCTCGAACGTATAGGCCGCAAACGAGGCGATCACCGCGCCGCCGCCCGGCAGAATACCCAGGATCGAACCGAGCACGGTGCCGCGCAGGATCGCAGGGGTCGATTCCTTGAGGTCTTTCCGGGTCGGCATCAAGCCGGAGATCTTCTGCTGCACCAGTTCGCGATCCATCGACGCGCCATGGTCGAGGTTGCGGATGATCTCGGCAAAACCGAACACGCCCATCGCCACCGTGGCGAAGCCAAGACCATCGGCAAGCTCGGGAATGTCGAACGCCATGCGCGAAGCGCCGGTTTCGATATCCGAACCGACCATCGACAGCAGGACGCCGAAGACGATCATGGCGATCGCCTTGAGCAGCGATCCCTTGGCAAGCACCACCGCGAACACAAGGCCGAGCACCATCAGCGAGAAATATTCGGCGGGCCCGAACGCCAGCGCGAGTTTGGTGAGCGGAGCACCGAGCAGCGCGATCAGGACGGTGGCGACACAGCCGGCGAAGAACGAGCCGATCGCGGCGATGGCGAGCGCCGGACCGGCCCTGCCCTTCTTCGCCATCTGAAACCCGTCCAGCGCGGTGACGACCGAGCCCGCTTCGCCCGGAATGTTGACCAGGATCGAGGTGGTCGATCCGCCATATTGCGCGCCATAATAAATGCCGGCGAGCATGATCAGCGCACCGACCGGCGGCAGTCCGAAGGTGATCGGCAGCAGCATCGCCACCGTGGCGATGGTGCCGACGCCCGGCAGCACGCCGACCAGCGTGCCGACCAGCGCGCCGGTCAGGCAGAGCAGAAGATTGGTTGTGGAAAATGCGACGCCGAATCCCAGCGCGAGGTTTGCAATCACGTCAGACATCGGAGCCTCACCGCAGAATGCTGGGATACAGATCGAGCGGAAGCCCGAGCGCATAGGGGAACAGCAGACTGCACCCGAGCGTCAGCAGGCCCCCGACAATGAGGGTCTCCTTCCACTTTATCTCGGGCGAGCCGTACGCGGCGATCACGAAGCTCAGCATCGCCGAGACCACGAGACCGAGCGGGCGGATGGTGACGGAGAACGACAGGATGGCGAGCGTGACGAAGAACAGTCCGCGAACCCCGTAACGCTGCAGCGGCTCGCCCTTCATGAACAGGCCGGTGAGCGCAACGCCGGCGCCCAGCAGCAGCAGCAGCACCGCGAACATGCGCGGCGCGGTGCCGGGGCCGAACGAGAAACCGCGCATTCCCGGCAGATTGCTCGATGCCCACAGCGCGAACAGCGCGATGCCCATCAGGACGATGCCGCCCCAGAAATCCTGCGGCCCTTTGATGCGACCTGAAGATACAATTGGATCGTTCGCGCTGCCCGGCGCTTCGCTCATGGATGTTCTCCCCAACCTCGGAGGGCATTTTTGCCCGTTGTTATCGCAGGGCTTTTTGCCCGTCTTCATTTGTCGCACGGGGCGATCCGTGCCGGTCTCTTGTTAAAGTTTTTATGAGACGAGGCCAGCAAACCCCAGCCCCCCGCCAATAGCAAGAGCCCAAAGCGGATTCAAATTGGTCCATATAGCGATCACTGCAGCCGCAGCCGTGATCGCCATGCCGATCGCCGTCTGATCGACGGTCAGCACCAGAATGTACGCGCTCGCACACATCAGCCCGATGGCCACGGGGACAAGCGAAGCTTGCAGCAGGGCCGGCCATGGCGAATGGTGGGCCCGCTCGAACAGATTGCCGACGAAGTAAGCGAACATCGCCGATGGCCCGCACATCGCCAGTGTCGCCACCATGGCGCCGGCAAGACCGGCGACGTGATAGCCGATCAACGTGACAATCAGCACATTCGGCCCGGGCGACAATTGCGCGATCGCAAACATGTCGGCGAATTGCGCATCGTTCATCCAGTGCTGGACCTCGACCGCAATGCGATGCATTTCGGGAATGGTGGAGTTGGCGCCGCCGACCGCAAGCAGCGACATCAAGCCGAATGCGACGGCAAGACCGATCAGCGTCTCGATGAAACCGCTCATGCCGTGTTTCGCCGCCGCGACAGATAAGTGACGGCGATGCCGAACGGCACGGCCACCAGCAGCACCGGCGGCAGGGGCCAGCGCAGCAAACCGATCACGACGAACACCGCCGCCATCAGGAGCAGCGCCACCGGGTCGCGGCGCTTCAGGAGCGGCATCATCATCCGTGCGGTGACGCCGATGAACAACCCGACGGCCGCGCACGACACCCCGTTCAGCGTGCGTTGCAGCGCGGGGATTGCGCCATAACTCGAATACAGAACCGCGAGCGCGGTGACGATCAGGACCGGCGGCCCCAGCAGGCCGGCGAGCGCGGCGATGCTGCCCGCGACGCCACGAAACCGCGCCCCGAACACCACCGCAAGATTGACGATGTTCGGACCCGGCAGGAAATGGCACAGCGCGAAGGTCTCGTTGAACTGATCGGCCGTCATCCAGCGATGCTGATCGACAATGGCGCGCCGCGCCCAGACCAGGACCCCGCCGAACCCGGCCAGCGACATCTTGGCGAATGAGACAAACAGCGTGAGCAGATCCGGCGGCGGCGCCGGAGAACGGGCGGAACGGGAACCGGGCGGACTCGAATCTGGCGGCGCGATCATGGCGCCGATTTAGAGTGCGGAGCCGCCCGGCAGACAATTCATTTTGCCGTCATCCACATCCATCGTCGCCCGCCCCCGATCTCTTGCATACAATCGCAGCCACGCCTCTTTTTTCCTGCCCGGTTGCCGCCTATATTGAGAGGGCCGGTTCGCCGGCTATGGAAATAAATGGCCGTCGTAATAAACCATTCGGACCCGGGGGCAGCACCCGGCGCCTCCACCAAAGCCTGAACCTGCGATTCACGGACAGGCTTCGGCGGGGGCGAAACAGGATCGACGAGGGCGTAAAGGACTCGCTTTTTCCCGGTATTGTTCCGCCGTTATCGGGCTCTACAATAGTTGCAAACGACAACTATGCTCCGGTTGCTCAGGCTGCGTAACGCAGTTTGAAATACCGACTTGAAGTCCTAGCGGAATAAGCCCCGCTAGGCGGGGTTCGGAGGCACCTGGCAACAGAAGCCTCCACTTCATCTTTGCAGTCGCCATCTCTTCGGGCGCTTTTCTTCAGGCGCTTCGGAAATTAGGCGCTTTAGAAACTGGTCGCTTTCAAAGCCCGTCGGGCGCCGGACGCCTGTCCGGCATCTCTACAAGGACCCGGTCCGGTCTTTGAAAAACCCTACCGCACCGCGTCAAGAATACTGACCTCGGGATCGCGGCAGGCTAGCATGGATCCAGATGAGCGAATCGTCCGGTGCCGGGCGGATTGGCCAATAACGGAATCGAACGATGGCAACCGACCTGATCCGCTACGACGTCCTCACGCGCGACGCCTTGCGAGGAGTGTTGCGGCAGGTCCTGACAGATGCCGCCGCCCATGGCCTGCCGGGCGAACATCATTTCTACATCACGTTTCTGTCGACTGCTGACGGCGTCAAGATCTCGCCCCGCCTGTTGTCACAGTACCCGAAGGAAATGACGATCATCCTTCAGCATCAGTTCTGGGATCTGGTGGTGGCTGAGGATCACTTCGAGGTCGGCCTCTCATTCAGTGGAATTCCCGAACGTCTCGTGGTGCCGTTCAACGCGATCACGCGCTTCTTCGATCCATCGGTGCAGTTCGGACTGCAGTTCGAAACCAGTGACGGCGCCGCCAGCGAACTCGCGACCACATCCGAGGTCGCCGCCGCGAGCCCGGACGTGCCCCCCGCGGCCACCGACACGCAGGACGGTCCGGACGAGCCGCCACATTCGGGCGGCGGCGCGGAAGTCGTCCGGCTGGATCGCTTCCGGAAGAAATAGGCCAGCCGCCAAAACTTCATCGGAGGCGACAGACGACCGTCGCTTCCGCGCCGGAACGGATGTAATTCAAGCGCGCTCTGCGTGACAGGAGACATCGTGGGCAGCGTCGGCAAATCCACCCGTACCGAGACCGATACGTTCGGCCCCATCGAGGTCGAGAACGATCGCTATTGGGGCGCGCAGACCGAACGCTCGCGACAGAATTTCAGGATCGGCACCGAGCGCATGCCGTTGCCGCTGATCCGCGCCCTCGGCATCGTCAAGCTTGCGGCGGCGCAGACCAATGCCGAACTGGGTCTGCTCGACCGGCGGTTGGCGGACGCCATCGTCCAGGCCGCGCGCGACATTCTCGACGGCAAGCTCGACGATCATTTTCCGCTCGTCGTCTGGCAGACCGGATCGGGCACGCAGACCAACATGAATCTGAACGAGGTCATCGCCAACCGCGCCAACGAAGCGCTGGGCGGCGCGCGCGGCGCCAAGAAGCCGGTGCATCCGAACGATCACGTCAATATGAGTCAGTCGTCGAACGATTCCTTCCCGACGGCGATGCATATCGCGGCGGCGGAACGCATCGTCCACGACCTGATCCCGGCGCTGGAAGAACTTCTCGGCGCGCTGCGCGACAAGGAGGAAGCGTTCGCCTCCATCGTCAAGATCGGGCGCACCCACACCCAAGACGCGACGCCCCTCACGCTCGGGCAGGAATTCTCCGGCTATGCCGCGCAGGTCGAAAGCGCGATCGCGCGACTGCGCGTGACGCTGAACGATCTTTATCCTCTCGCGCAGGGCGGCACCGCGGTCGGTACCGGCCTTAACTCCAAGCCGGAATTCGCCGCGCTGTTTGCCAAGCACGTCGCCGCGATCACCGCTCTGCCGTTTGTCACAGCGCCCAACAAATTCGAAGCCCTGGCGTCCAACGATGCCTACGTGTTCGTGCACGGCGCGATCAACGCTGCGGCGACGGGACTGTTCAAGATCGCCAATGACATTCGCCTGCTGGGCTCAGGGCCGCGTTCCGGACTCGGCGAATTGATTCTGCCTGAGAACGAGCCGGGCTCATCGATCATGCCGGGCAAGGTCAATCCGACTCAATGCGAGGCGATGACCATGGTGTGCTGTCAGGTGTTTGGAAATCATACCACCGTCAGCGTTGCCGGCAGCCAGGGTCATTTCGAACTGAACGTGTACAAGCCGGTATTGGCATACTGTATGTTACAATCGATCCGCTTGATGGCGGATGCGGCGCGGTCCTTCACGGCGCATTGCGTCACGGGAATCCGCGCTGACGAAAAGCGTATCAATGAGTTGATGCGGCGTTCGCTGATGCTGGTCACGGCGCTTGCGCCGAAGATCGGCTATGATAACGCGGCGAAAGTTGCAAAAACCGCACACCACAATGGAACAACGCTCAGGGAAGAGGCCGTCCGACTGGGCTATGTTACCGGCGACGAGTTCGATGCACTCGTTCAGCCCGCCAGGATGACGCAGCCAGGATAGTAAAAAATTCTCTGTTTTGCGCTTTCCGTTCTGTTTTGCGCATTCCAACATGAATGAGCAAACAGACATTTTGCCGATACATTTGAATGTGTCGGCTCAATGCATCCACAAGGATCGAGAGTGTTGCGCAAACACCGTTTCGGTGTGATATGTTACATATAAGACTAAGTGAACATTTCCATACACAGGAACGATGTTCCTATTTTAATTTCGCAAAGAAGACGCACCAAAGATGCCTGTCTTGGTTGCCTTGTCGAAGATCAGGGGGTCGCAATGGCAGACCTGATCAACCTGAAAAAAATTAGAAAACGCGCTGAGCGAAACAAAGCTGCCGTGGCAGCCGAATCCAATCGCGTCCGGTTTGGCCGTACTAAGGCCCAGAAAAACGCTGACGAGCATAGTGCCCGTCGCACCGAACATTTCCTTGATCAGCATTTTCTTGATGACGGGAAGAAATCATGAAATCACCTGTCGTCAAACGATCCATCGTTGTCGCGGGTCACAAAACCAGTGTGAGCCTTGAAGAAGCATTCTGGAACGGGATGAAGGAAATCTCGTCGGCGCGCGACATGACATTGTCGGAACTCGTCGGGGAGATCGACGGCGGAAGGCAGCAGGGCAATCTCTCCTCTGCGATACGCCTGTTCGTGCTCGACTATTTCCGGTCGCGCGCAACGGATCAGCCGAAGCTGGACGGCGTCCAGAATTCTCATCATGCGAATCAAGCGAGTCCGTCTGTCGATCCGTGAAATCGCGCAGACGTTCCGCATGATCGTGATGTCTACCTAGGTTGTTGACCGAATATCGGCAACGCCGGCGTCCGGCTATTATGTACCTGCTTCGATAGTGTTCGCGTTCATGCGGGCCGAAATCGACCTGGCGTGCAAGATGCTCTTGCACGGCTCGTCGATTTTTGGACTCCGCCGTCCATATCCACCCAGCTTCAACCTGCCGTTTGGCAACGTCGCGGCGCGCCAGCGCTTGCCACCCGTCGTCGTGCGCGCCGAAATGATGAAGGAGCCGATTATGTTCAGCCATTCCCCGCGCTCGACCGAAATTCATTGCAACGCGGCCAAGGAGTTCGCGGTGGTGAAGCGATCGGTGGTCATTGACGGTCACAAGACCAGCGTCAGTCTGGAAGATGCCTTCTGGACCAGTCTGAAGGATATCGCCTCGCGTCAGGGGATCACGCTGTCGATGCAAATCTCCTCGATCGACGAGAAGCGCCAGACCAACAATCTATCCTCCGCGATCCGGCTTTTCGTGCTGGAGCATTTCCGCACCCGGGCCAATCGCCCGCTCTACATCGGCGAACGGCAAGGCGCTCCGAGTCTCGTTCCGTAACCGCCCGATCAGAATGCCGCGCCCGGTGTCGGCTGGCGTGGTCTCTGCGAATGCAGATCGCCGGGTAACGGGCGAAGATTGATTGGAGGCGGCAGCGGCGCGACCTGCTGGCCTGTCGCCTCAACATTGGCAGCCGGAGGCAGCGCGGCAGGCTTCGGCGCAACAGGTTTGGGCGCGATGTGCTTTCGCGGATCGCGTGGCGGCAGCCGCACCTGCGCCGGTGCAAGCGGCGTCTCCGACTGCGGCGCATCGCTTTGCGGCGATGGCTCTCCCACAGGCGCCTTGTTCGGCGTGACCAGCACCGGCGTAGCGTCCTTCCTGCCTTCAAGTTGATCGAGCCGCCGGGTTTCGCGGTCAACCGCCCGCAAGGCCAGCCACGACGACAGCGCGGCGACATCGACCTGTTTGTTCAGGCCATCCGGCGTGCCGTGCAGGAAAAGCTGGATCTCAGGCCGCGCCGTCGGCGTGCCCAGCGTCAGCGATGCGAGGCTGGCGCGAAGATCGATCTGATCGGCCGGTATGTCATAGCCGCCCGACAGCACCACGCGCGCCCGGTCCGTTTGCAGAGTGGTGGGATCGATCCGCAAACGCCCGTCCCGAATTCCGAAAGACACCTGCGCCGAGGTCACCGGGAAACCGCTCTTCGTCAGCGCGGGACCGGCAATCGCGGCAAGCCGCGCATCGTCAGCCACAAGACCGGCATCGCTGGCTTGAATCGCGGCATCGAACGCGGCCGGATCGAGCCCGCCGATCTGCGCGTTCTCGAGCGTCAGCACGCCGCCCCCCGACAATGCGTTGGACAACGCCGCGGCGCTGCGGCCTTCGCTCGCCAGCGTCATCCGCAGCGAGACTTTTCCGTCCGGCAACGCCAGATGGCGATATTTCAGGGCGGCGCCATCCACGCCTGTCAGTTGCAGTTGCCCGTTCAGCGAGGTGCTGGCGGCATCGCGCTTGCTCGTGATCTGCGCGTTGAGAGCGCCCTCGCCGATGCGGCCTTTGAACGGATCGACGGACACAGAGGAGCCGTCGCCATGCAGAACGCCCGAGAGTTCCTTGAGCGCGGCGCCGCCCGGCAACGCTGCGCGCGCGGCATCGAATTTGAGGCTTCCGCGCCAGCCTTGCAACCAGCCCGGACCCAGCGGCTCATTGGCCTCCCGCCCCGATGCACCGAGCGCCACGCCTGCCACCGCACCAAGGTCAAGCGCATCGATTGTCAGCGCTCCTTCGACCGTCGCGGGAGCGCACAAAACCTTGAGGCGGCCTCGGGCACGACTCGCTCCGACCATCGCATCGAGGTCGTCGAAGGTCAGCGCATCACCCGCCAGCGCAAGGCGGGACGACAGCCCCACGACAACTGCCGACCGAAGGTCGAACAGCGGCGCGATATCGAGACGGCGCGCATTCAGAGTAGCGGTCGCGGCGGGCTGATCCGCCCACGGATCGCCGGTGCCCTGGACTTCGGCATCGAGGCCGTCACCATCGAGCTTGACGTCGAACGTCAGGGGCGAGCGCCACGTCCCGCTGGCGTTGCCCTCAAGACGCAGCGATCCGCGACCGGCGACTATGCGATCAAGCGCGAGCAACCCAAGCAGCCTGCTCCCCTGCTCCGTCTCAATCCTGGTCTTGAGAGTCACCGGGCTCTTGGACAGCGCACCCAGATCAACACCCGTCTCGGCATGAAACGCCGAAGACGTGGCGACGCTTGCCTGCGCCTTGATCTGCGGCGCATCGATCGCAAGCGTGGCGTGTGCATCCACCTGTCCCGCGCGCTGCTGCGACTTGGCCATCTCGACGGACAGGCTGGCGTGCGCTTCTCCGGGCGGAATGCTCAGCGCGCGCAGCCGCTCGACGATGGCCGGCGCTTCGCGCGGAATGAAACGCTTGAACTGGTCGAAGGACGGCGCCGTCGCGTTCAGACTGAGCGTGCCCAGCGCGCCGACACGGTCGAACAGACCATAACCACTGACAGCGAGCTTGCCTGCATCGCCGATCTCCAGCCGGTCCAGCGAGATCGCCTGCGAACTGTACGCAAACTGGAGGTTGACCGGCCCGAGATTTTCACCGGCCAGAGTGGCATCCCCGACGCTCAACGACAGTTGCGCCTCTGCAGGCAACAGGCTTTGCGGCCCGACCAGCAGACGTGCCAGATCGCGCACCTCATCGGCGTTGAAGGCGGAGGATGTCAGATCGGCCTGCAAGACCGATCCCGCCAACGCAACACGGCCTTGAAGAGAATTGCCGCCGAGCCTGGCCTGCGCGGCATCCACGGCAACCAGATCAGGCGCAACCGTCAGTGCTCCGCCAAGCTGAAGCGGAAGCTGACGAGTCGCGGCGGAAATGCCGCCTCGTCCTGCCAGCCAGTTCGCCAGAACCATGACGTCGCCCGATGTCACATCGAGCGGACCCGCGAACCGGGACGCCTTCTGCGATACCGCGACCGCTCCGCGCACCGTCACACGGGTGTTTCCGGGCGCCTGCAATTCGATCCCGTCCACCGTCCAGTTGCGTGCATCGCCATGCAATCGAGCGGCAAGATTGCGAAGCGGCCGGCCGCCGAGCACGATCTGTTCGATATCGAGCCCGATTTGCGTCGGCACCGGAGCCGAAGGCAATGCGGCGACCAGCGCGCGCAGTTTCGGGATCAGCCGGGGCGCCACCTCTTGCGTATCCTTGCCTGCCTCCAGCCGATCGGCATCGAGTTGCGCCGCCGACAGTTTCACCTGCGCGCGCGGTTCAGCGCCAAACAGCGCCTCGATCGTGCCTCCGAGTTTCAGGCCAACATCGTCCGCGCCATAGGCCAGCTCGACCTGATCGAATGCGGCGCCCGCCGGATTCGCCTTGCCTTTGGCGATGAGCTTCCACGGATGGCCGGCGCTCCCCGCAAGCGCCACCGCGCCGTCGAAGCCGGGACTGCGCGCATCCAGCGTCACGACACCATCGAGATCGGCCCCGGGATTGCGCTCGGCCTGATCGAGCGTGAAGCGCAGCCGCGTACCCTTGCCGTCGGCGGTCTGCCCGGTCGCCAGCCGAAACGGCGTCAGGGCGCCGGCGATACGCACCGTGCCCTCGCCGCGCAGGCTGGCAGTCAGTCCCCGGACATCGCCCTTGAAGGTCAGATCGTCCAGATCGACATGCGCGCCGCTGCCGGCATCGTGCAGGTTGATCCGGCCGGCGAGATTGAGCCGGTCAACGGTCAGCGCGCCGAAGTTGAATCCGCTTTTCGCGGAGGGCCAGTCGATCCGACCCTGCCGGTCGAGCCCGAGATCCAGCGCCACGCCGTCCAGTGACAATTCGCTGGCGCGCCATTCGCCGCGCAGCAGCGAACCGAGACTGAATTCGACGTCCAGCTTGTCCGCGCTCATCCGGCTGGCATCGGCCTTTGCTCCGACCGACAGCGACCGCAGGCGCAACACCGGCGCTGGCAGCAGACGCGCATCCAGCGCACCCGACACACGCACCGGTGCCCCAATGATCCGCGAGGCTTCCGCCTCGAACTGCGGCTTGTACTGATTCCAGTCGATGAAAAACGGACCGACCAACGCCGCGATCAGCGCGACGATGAAGGCAATCGCCAGTCCAAGCAGCGTCGTCTGCAAAACCTGTCCCCGGACGTTCCGCGCGCGATCGGGCCCCGGCGCGCATGCGCAGCCATCATAGTGAGAAGTATGGCGAAGTCACAACGCCTTGGGGCGCACAGAATATCACGCTGGCGTCACACGTCGGAAAGTCCCGCAGCTAGAGCGATACGGGAACAATCTTTCCGGGATTGAAGATGCCCTGAGGATCGAGCGCCGCCTTCAGCGCCCGCATCGCCTCGACCGCCTCGGGACCAAGCTCGGGTGTCAGATATTTCTGCTTGCCCTGTCCGATCCCGTGCTCGCCGGTGCACGTACCGCCCATCGCATGCGCGCGCTCGACAAGGCGGTGCAGGAAGTCCTCCGACCGCTCGACCTCTTGCGGATTATCCGTGTCGCATAACAACAGACAGTGGAAATTGCCGTCGCCGACATGCCCGACAATCGGCGCCAACAGGCCGGAGCGCGCGATGTCCTCCTCGGTCGCGACCAGACATTCGGCGAGACGCGAGATCGGCACGCACACATCGGTGGACATCGCCTTGATGCCGGGGCGCAGCGCGCTTGCCGCCCAATAGGCGTCGTGCCGCGCCTGCCACAGCCGGGTCCGGTCCTCGGGGCGCGTGGCCCATGCGAAGTCGCCGCCGCCGCATTCCCTGGCGATCTCCGCAAACATCCGCGACTGCTCGGCAACGTCCGCCTCGGTGCCGTGGAATTCGAGCAGCAGCAGCGGCGTCTCCGGCAGCGTCAGTTTCGAGTAGATATTGCAGGCGCGGACCTGTTCCACATTCAACAGTTCGATCCGCGCCAGCGGAATACCGGTCTGGATCGCAAGGATGGTGGCGTCACACGCCCCGCGCAGGGTGGCGAACGAACACGAGCCACCGGCGATGCTTTGCGGAATGCCGCGCAAACGCATGGTCAATTCGCAGATGATGCCGAGCGTGCCTTCCGCGCCAATGAAAAGGTGCGTCAGATCGTAACCGGCGGAGGATTTACGCGCCCGCGTGCCCGTGGTGATGATTTCGCCATCGCCGCGCACGATTTTCAGCGCCAGCACATTGTCGCGCATGGTGCCGTAGCGCACCGCGTTGGTGCCCGACGCACGGGTGGCCGCCATGCCGCCGAGCGAGGCGTCGGCTCCCGGATCAATGGGGAAAAACAACCCCTGATCGCGCAGATGCTCGTTCAGCGCCTTGCGCGTCACGCCGGGCTCGATCACGCAATCGAGGTCTTCGGCATTTACCGCGAGGATCCGGTTCATCTCGCGCAGATCGATCGAAATGCCGCCCATCGGCGCGTTGACCTGTCCCTCAAGGGAGGTGCCGGTCCCGAACGGAATCACCGGCACGCGGTGCCGGGCACAGATCCGCACCGTATCCTGAATATCGGCGGTGGACTGCGCCATCACCACGGCATCCGGCGGCTGCGGCTTGATCCAGCTGGTGGTGTGGGCGTGCTGCTCGCGCACCGCCTGCGAGGTAATCAGGTGATTGCCGAAACGCGCTGCCAAGGCCGCAATCGCGCCGGAGACATCGCGTCCGGACGACGCCTGCGAAGTCTGCGGAGAAGACGAATTAGAAAAAGCCACGGCCGCTCGCTCGTTATCGGAGGTGACGGACCGTGGCTTATGAAACACGGCCGGTCAAGCTGACCGGCCGGGTCACGATTTGAAAGACGTCAGACGTTCGATCGACCGCGAAACAGTCCGACCAGCGCCGACACCACAAATAGAATCACGGCAATGAAAAAGACGATCTTGGCGATCTCGATCGATGCGCCGGCAATGCCGCCAAAGCCCAGCAGGCCCGCGACCAGCGCGATGATCAGGAAAGTCACAACCCAGCTCAACATGACAGACTCCTCAGGTGCCTCGTTGCAAGGACGCCAGAGGCGCCCTCTCCTGGAAAACCAATCCTGAGCAGGCAAGGAAGTTCCTGGGCTGAAACTGGCGAAATCACGCCAAAACCGGCGATTTGACGGGAACAAACCGCCTCCGACGGGAATGAAGGCCGCATCGGGCATCTTCCTGTCACGCAGATTTCGGGCTGTCGCAACCGTCCGCAGATCCCTATATGGAGCACAATCCTGATATGAAGGCTCCCTTTCGCCACCCCATGGTGCCATCGTGGGGATGAAACCGAATCGCATGACCGAGCCCCGTAAATTGCCGCCTCTGGATGTCGCTCCCTATCAGCCCGCCGCGGGAGGAATTGCCGCCCGCGCCCGGGCCGTCTCCGCTCCGCAATATCTCGCCACGCTCAATCCGGAGCAGCGGGCGGCGGTGGAGACGCTGGACGGCCCGGTGCTGGTGCTGGCAGGCGCGGGGACCGGCAAGACGCGGGTGCTGACCTCGCGCATCGCCCACATCCTCAGCCAGGGCCGCGCCCGGCCCTCCGAGATTCTGTCGGTCACCTTCACCAACAAGGCGGCCCGCGAAATGAAGCACCGCCTCGGCGAAATGCTGGGACAGGCGGTGGAGGGCATGCCGTGGCTCGGCACCTTCCATTCCATCGGCGGGCGCATCCTGCGCTATCACGCCGAGCTGGTGCAGTTGAAAGCCAACTTCACCGTGCTCGACACCGACGACCAAATCCGCCTGCTGAAACAGCTTCTGCAGGCCGAGGGCATCGACGACAAACGCTGGCCCGCCCGCATGCTGGCCGGGCTGATCGACGGCTGGAAGAACCGCGGCCTGACGCCGTCGCAGGTGCCGGCCGGCGAGGCCGCCGTGTTCGGCAACGGCAAGGGCGGCAAGATCTATACGGCCTATCAGGAACGGCTGAAGATCCTCAACGCCGCCGATTTCGGCGATCTGCTGCTGGAGAACATCCGGCTGTTCCGCGAGCACCCCGACGTGCTGCGGCAATATCAGAACCGTTTCAAATTCATCCTGGTCGACGAATATCAGGACACCAACGTCGCGCAGTATTTGTGGCTGCGCCTGCTGGCGCAGGCGCCATCCAGGCCGTCATTGCCGGGCTTGACCCGGCAATCCATCTCATCTTCACAAGATGGATCACCGGGTCTCGATGCTACGCATCGGCCCGGTGATGACGATCGAGAAGATGTCGCCTCCCTTCCCGCCCCCCGAAACATCTGCTGCGTCGGCGACGACGATCAGTCGATCTATGGCTGGCGCGGCGCGGAGGTCGACAACATCCTGCGTTTCGAACATGACTTCCCCGGCGCAAAAGTGATCCGCCTCGAACGCAACTATCGCTCGACCGGCCATATCCTTGCCGCCGCCTCGCATCTGATCGCCCACAACGAAGGCCGGCTCGGCAAGACGCTGCGCACCGAGGACATCGCCGGCGAGAAGGTCACCGTCACCGGCGCCTGGGATTCCGAAGAGGAGGCGCGCAGCATCGGCGAGGAAATCGAGCAGTTGCAGCGCTCCGGGCAGAAGCTCAACGAGATCGCCATTCTGGTGCGGGCATCGTTCCAGATGCGCGAATTCGAAGACCGTTTCGTCACCCTTGGTCTGCCCTATCGAGTGATCGGCGGCCCGCGCTTCTACGAGCGCGCCGAAATCCGCGATGCGCTGGCCTATCTGCGCGTCATCAATTCGCCGGCCGACGATCTCGCCTTCGAGCGCATCGTCAACGTGCCCAAGCGCGGCATCGGCGATGCCACCGTGCAGCTCCTGCATGACATCGCGCGCAAGCGCCGCATTCCCCTGACCGAGGCCGCGCGCACGGTGATCGAGACCGACGAACTGAAGCCGAAGGCGCGCGGCAGCCTGCGCGACGTGCTGGCGAATTTCGACCGCTGGCGGGCGCAGCGCGATGCGATCCCGCATACCGAACTGGCCGAAATCGTGCTCGACGAGAGCGGCTATACCGAGATGTGGCAGAAGGACCGTTCGGCCGACGCCGCCGGCCGCCTCGAAAACCTGAAAGAGCTCGTGCGCTCGATGGAGGAGTTCGAGAACCTGCACGGCTTCCTCGAACATATCTCGCTGGTGATGGACCGCGAGGGCGACGGCAACGAGGACGCCGTCTCCTTGATGACGCTGCACTCGGCGAAAGGCCTCGAATTCAACAATGTCTTCCTCCCCGGCTGGGAAGAAGGACTGTTTCCGCATCAGCGCGCGCTCGACGAGCAAGGCCGCGCCGGGCTCGAGGAGGAACGCCGCCTCGCCCATGTCGGCATCACCCGCGCGCGCCGCCGCGCCATGCTGTATTTCGCCACCAACCGGCGCATCCACGGCTCGTGGACCACCACCATCCCCTCGCGCTTTCTCGACGAACTGCCGGCCGACAGCGTCGAGATCACCGAATCCAAAGGCGGCTCCGGCTGGGGCGGCGCGGGTGGCTACGGCGCCTCGCGCTTCGACAATGTCGAGACGTTCGGATCAAGTTATTCCACGCCGGGCTGGCAGCGCGCGCAGGCTAACCGCGCTCGCAAAGGCGGCTTCGAGGAAAGCGCGACGCGGTTCGACACCTCGTCCTACGGCACGTCGCGTGGCCGCAAGCCGCTGACGATCGAAGGCGAGCTGATTGCCAAATCCACCGGCACGGTGTCGGATTTCTCAGTCGGCGACCGGGTGTTCCATCAGAAATTCGGTTACGGCCGCGTCGCCCGGATCGACGGCAACAAGCTCACCATCGCCTTCGACAAGGCTGGCGAAAAGAAAGTGGTCGACAGTTTCGTGACCCCGGCCTAGCAGAGGCTAGGATACCCCGCGCCTCTTGTATCGCCACAACCGCGTCTTTATCTGTGCGTCTCCCTCCGCAAAGATCGCTGCATGTCCATCATCTCCGTCACCAATCTTTCCAAGACCTACAAGTCCGGTTTCACCGCGCTGAAGAACATCAATCTCGAAATCCGCAAGGGCGAGATTTTCGCGCTGCTGGGACCGAACGGCGCCGGCAAGACCACGCTGATCAGCATCATCTGCGGGCTCGCAATGGCGAGCGAAGGCAAGGTCACTGTCGGCGGCCATGACAACGTCACCGACTACCGTGCCGCGCGCGAGCTGATCGGGCTGGTGCCGCAGGAATTGCACACCGATGCCTGGGAAACGCCGCTCGCCACCGCCGCGTTCAGCCGTGGCCTGTTCGGCAAGCCGAAGAACACGCCTCATATCGAAAAGGTGCTGAAGGACCTGTCGCTATGGGACAAGCGCAAGAGCCAGATCATTACGCTGTCCGGCGGCATGAAGCGCCGCGTCATGATCGCCAAGGCGCTGGCGCACGAGCCGCAGATCCTGTTTCTCGATGAGCCCACCGCGGGCGTGGACGTCGAGCTGCGCAAGTCGATGTGGCAGGTGGTGCGCGAATTGCGTGACGCCGGCGTCACCATCATCCTGACCACGCACTATATCGAGGAAGCCGAGGAGATGGCCGACCGCGTCGGCGTCATCAACAAGGGCGAGCTCGTTCTCGTGGAGGACAAGACCACGCTGATGCGCAAGCTCGGCAACAAGCAGATGACACTGCATCTGCAGGATACCCTTGCCGCTATTCCCGCCTCACTCGGCGCCTACCACCTCGAACTCAGCGAAGACGGCCGCGAACTGGTCTACACCTACGACGCCAAAGGCGAGCGCACCGGCATCACCACGCTACTGAACGATCTGTCCGCGGCTGGAATCCGGTTCAACGATCTCAACACCACGCAAAGCTCGCTGGAAGAGATTTTCGTCAATCTCGTCCATCAGGCCTGATTCACGCCCCTGCTCCCGTTCCGACCGTACACATGAGAACATGTCGATGAATATCCACGCCATCGCTTCAATCTACAAATTCGAGATGGCACGCACCTTCCGCACCCTGCTGCAAAGCGTGGTGTCGCCGGTGATCTCGACCTCACTCTATTTTGTGGTGTTCGGCTCGGCGATCGGTTCGCGCATCACCGACATCCAGGGCGTCAGCTACGGCACCTTCATCGTGCCCGGCCTGATCATGCTGTCGGTGCTGACCCAAAGCATCGCCAACGCCTCGTTCGGCATCTATTTCCCGAAATTCACCGGCACGATCTATGAATTGCTGTCCGCTCCCGTCTCGGCGCTGGAGGCGGTGATCGGCTATGTCGGCGCGGCGGCGACGAAATCCTTCGTGCTCGGCCTCATCATCCTGGCGACCGCCGGCCTGTTCGTGCCGCTCAAGATCGCCCATCCGGTCTGGATGCTGTCCTTTCTCGCGCTGACGGCGATCACCTTCAGCCTGTTCGGCTTCATCATCGGCATCTGGGCGGACGGCTTCGAACAATTGCAGGTGGTGCCGCTTTTGATCGTCACGCCGCTGACCTTCCTTGGCGGCAGCTTCTATTCGATCGACATGCTGCCGCCGACATGGCGGCTGATCACGCTGTTCAACCCGGTGGTCTATCTCGTCTCCGGCTTCCGCTGGAGCTTTACCGAGATCGCCGACGTCAGCATCCACCTTTCGGTCGGCATGACCTTCGCGTTCATGCTGGCGTGCCTGATCGCGGTCTGGTGGATTTTCCGCACCGGTTACAAGCTTAAGCGCTGAGCACCGATCAAAACAAAAACGCGGAAGCCGATGGCCTCCGCGTTTTCAATATTTTCTAATTCTCAGTAATGGCGACGGTGATAATGGCGCCGCCGATAATGCCGGTGCCGATGGCTGCGGGGAGCACCGACCACGCCGCGAACGCCGCCGACCACACCGCCCACGCCTGCGCCGACCGCGCCGCCAACCACGGCACCCACCGGACCCGCTGCCCGGTTACCACGGCGAACGCCTTCTTCCGCGCCCCCGATGATACCCTGCGCATGCGCCGCGAACGGGATTGCCAGCATGGTCAGGAAAGCCAGCGCGAACAACCACGCCCTGCTGCCAGGCGCAGGCAGCGCCGTCGCCGAAAGAGCTGATTTCATTTTGAATCCTTTTGTCGTGACAAACGAATGCAAGTCTCAACGCCGCAGGGAACGAAAAGGTTCCGGCAGCGAGAGCCGTCATTCATGTTCAGATTCATCTTGGCCGAAGCGGCATTCATGGTGAGCACGCTCGGCCCGTTAACGATTTCAATGCCCGATCTGTGATCCGGCGCCCGCTGGAAAAAGCCACGTTCGGTGTTTAACTACGCAGTCCCCGGTTGGCCGGGATGATGAGTCTCGTGGAGAGTGGTCACATGCGTTCGCTCTGGATTGCCGTCCTTGCCGTGATGGCAAGCGTTCCTGCCGCGCAGGCCGCCATCCAAATTGACGTCAACAAGGACCTTCAGCAGATGACGGTCTCCGTCGACAATGTGCCGCGCTACACCTGGCCGGTCTCCAGCGGCAATCCAAGCCACGAGACCCCGAACGGCAGCTTCCGCACCTTCCGGATGGAGGAAGACCATTACTCGAAGGAGTTCGACGACGCGCCGATGCCGCACGCGATCTTCTTCACCAAGCAGGGCCACGCCATCCACGGCACCGACTCGGTCGGCCGCCTCGGCACGCCGGTCTCCCATGGTTGCGTACGGCTGTCGCGTGCCAATGCGCTGACGCTGTGGAATCTCGTCAAGCAGGAAGGCCTGCTCAACACCACCGTGCGGCTGACCGGCTCATCGCGCGTGGCGCTGGCGCGCAATCCGAAATCGCGCACCGCGGTTGCGGCCCGGGAGCGCGAGCCACTCACCCTCGCGCCCGGCAGCACCTACGACAACCCCGGCGCCGACGATTCCTATGGCAACAGCGCCTCGCAGGATCGCACCTATCAGAACCGCCGGCCCTATTACAGCAACTCCGCCGATGCCAGCGACCAGCGTTATCCGCAGTCGCAGCAGCGTCGGCTCTACCCCGATCCCCGCGCGCCCGGCCGCTACATCGAGGAGCGTGACGACGGCTATCCCGGCTATCAGCAATATTATCCGGGCTATCAGGCCCAGCCTCGTCGCGGCTATGGCTACTACGGCTACGACTGACGGCTGGGAAGCGCCGCGTTACTGATCGCCGTCGCGAAGCCGCCGCCATACCGCGCCGAGCACGTTGGAATAGTCGTCGGTCCAGACGCGCTGGCCTTCGGTAGCTTTGGTTAGCATCCACTTCCCATCCGAGGCCAGCCGGCCGACATCGGCTTCCTCGCGCGCCGAGATTACGACATTGGTGGTGAAGATGTACTCGCCGTCGCGGCCCGAATCCTCGTTGTAGACCCAGCTCTTCAGATCGTTCTCCTCGGCGATGCCGACCACGACGCTAGCAAGTTCGAGATGCCGATTGGAGACGTGCATCAGCACCGCACCCTGCGGCGCGAGCTTGTCCTTGTAGATCGCCATCGCCTCTTCGGTCGCCAGATGAATCGGGATCGCATCCGATGAATAGGCATCGACGATAATCAGATCGTAAGCGCCATCGGGCTCCTTGGCGAAGGTCAGCCGCGCATCGCCGATCACCGGCTGCATGTCGGGCTGGCAGGCCTGCACATAGGTGAAGTATTTCGGATCGCGCGCGGTATCGACCATGGTCTGATCGATCTCGAAGAATTTCCAGTTCTCGCCCGGCTGCGACGCGCAGGCCAGCGTGCCGGCGCCGAGTCCGATCACCGCGACCCGCAGCGGCCCGCTTTTGCGGGCGCGGATGGCCTGGATCGCCTGACCGATACCGCCATCCTTGTGATAGTAGCTGATCGGCTCCGGGCGGCTGGTGATCGGCGTGCCGTCGTCGTTCTGGAATTTCTCGGCGCCGTGGATGGTCGTGCCGTGCATCAGCACGTGATATTGTCCGTGCGGCGTCACCACGATCTTGTGGACGCCGAAGAAGCTGCGGACGGTCTCGACCCGTCCCTCGTCGGCGGGATAGAGCCGGATCAGCGCAAGGCCGAGCGCCATCATCACCGCAAGCCGCCAGCGATCGATCCGAAGCACCACCGCCTGCAACGCGGCGGATGCCGCGACGGCACCCACCAGCCAGACCCGCCACTCCTCGAAAAACGTCTGCGCTTCGCCTTCGCGGAACGACAGCGCCATGACGACGCAGATCACCGCCACCACCGCGAGCCACAGCCAGTTGCTGCCCGGAATCGCCGCGCCATCGCGCGGACGACACAGCGCGGCCAGCGCCAGCAGGATCGGGTATTCGGCGATCCACGAAAAGGTGTAAGGCGCGACGAGGCCCGCGAACAGGCCGCCGACCATGCCGCCGAACGACAAGGCAACATAGAAGCCGGTGAGATGCGAGGCAGCGGGCCGCGTCCGCGCCAGTTCGCCATGGCAGGCCATCGCGATCACGAAGAAGCACAATTGATGGCCGCCGAGCGTCAGCAGCAGGTTCTGCTCGCCGCCGATCGCCAGCAGCACCATCACGCCGGCGATGGCGAGCGGCTGCAGGCGCAGCATCCAGGCATGCGGCAGCAACGGGCGCGACTGGAACACCAGTACCCAGGTCAGAAGATAAAGCGACAGCGGCAGCACCCAGAGCAGCGGCGCCGCCGCGACATCGGTCGAAATATGAGCAGTCACCGCGATCAGCAGGCCGGACGGCACCGCGGCGAGAAAAATCCAGCGCGCGCGCAACAGCCAGCTCGGCGCGAGCGTCTCGCCCCCGCTGGCCGCGACGGTTGCGGCACTCACCGGCGGCGAGCGCAGCAACAGCACGCCGCAGGCCGCGATCAGCAGGATCAGCACGCCATAGCCGGCGGTCCAGATCAGGTTCTGCGAATGCAGCGTCAGGATCGGCTCGAACAGCACCGGATAGGACAGCAGCGCGAGGAAGCTGCCGATATTCGACGAGGCATAGAGAAAATACGGGTCCGGCCCATCGGGATGGCCGGTGCGGACGAACCAGGCCTGCAGCATCGGATTGTTGGCGGCGAGCGCGAAAAACGGCAGGCCGATCGACACCGCGAACAGGCCGAGCAACCAGAACGCATAACCGCTGGAGGGCGGCTCGCCCCACCCGCTCGCGATCGACAGCGGCAAGGTCAGCAGCGCCAGCAACAACAGCGCGAGATGGATCACCACCGGCGCGGTCCGGCTCCGCAGCGTCATCAGATAATGCGCATAGGCATAGCCGGCGAGCAGCAGCGACTGGAAGAACACCATCGCCACCGACCACACCGCCGGCGAGCCGCCGAGTCGCGGCAACACCATTTTCGTGAACAGCGGCTGCACCGAAAACAGCAGCAGCGCGCTGGTGAAAATTGCGGCGGTATAGACCACAAGGACAAGCCTGTTGCGCGAGCCGGAAGTCGAACTCGCCTCGGTCAGCGGCACGGATGTCATGGAAACTCCGGATGGCCGGCCATGGCCGGCACGGGGCGCGGACGCGATTGGATCACAGCGGCGCAGCGGCGGCAATAACATGCGTGTGAAGACACGCCGATGTCAGAAATCGCTCGCACGAAAAACCCGGTCCGACTAAAAGTGCATGATGGATTACGACGCACTGATCATCGGCGCCGGCCATAACGGCCTCACCTGCGCGGCCTATCTCGCGATGAACGGGCTGCGGGTGAAGGTCGTGGAACGGCGCAAGGTGGTCGGCGGCGCGGCGGTGACGGAGGAATTCCATCCCGGCTTCCGCAACTCCGTGGCCGCCTACACTGTCAGCCTGCTCAATCCGCAGATCATCGCCGATCTCGATCTGGCCTCCCATGGGCTGCGGATCGTCGAACGACGTGCGCAGAATTTCCTGCCCGCGCAAGACGGTGCCAGCTATCTGCTCACCGGCGAAGACCGCACCTACCAGTCGCTGGCGAAGCTCAGCGAGCGCGATGCGCTGCGGATCGACGATTTCAACCGCGAGCTTGAAAGCATTGCCGACGTACTGCGCCAGTTCGTGCTGCGCGCACCGCCGAACGTGGTCGAAGGCCTCACGCTGAACGCGCTCCGCGAGGCTTACAACGCGCTGGAGACCGGCAATATCCTGCGTCATTTGTCGATCGAGCATCAACGCCTGCTGCTGGACCTGTTCACATGGTCGGCGGGCGAGATGCTGGACGGCTGGTTCGAAAGCGATCTGCTCAAGGCGCTGTTTGGGTTCGACGCCATCGTCGGCAATTACGCCAGCCCCTACACCGCGGGCTCGGCCTATGTGATGCTGCACCACGCTTTCGGCGAAGTGAACGGCAAGAAGGGGTTGTGGGGCCATGCCATCGGCGGCATGGGCGCGATCACCCAGGCGATGGCGGCATCCGCCCGCGGTCATGGCGCTGAGATCGAGACCGGGGCCGGCGTGCAGGAAGTCATTGTCGAGCGCGGCCGCGCCGCCGGCGTGGTGCTCGACGACGGGCGCACCATCCGCGCGCGCTATGTCGCCTCCAATCTCAATCCGAAGCTGCTTTATACGCGCCTCATTCCACCCGACGCGCTGCCCGAACCATTCCTGAAGCGGATCGACAAGTACCGCAACGGCTCCGGCACGTTCCGCATGAACGTGGCGCTGTCGACGCTGCCGTCCTTCACTGCGCTGCCCGGCGACGGCGACCATCTCACCAGCGGCATCATCCTGGCACCGAGCCTCGGCTACATGGACCGCGCCTATCAGGACGCCCGCACCCATGGCTGGAGTCGCGAGCCGGTGGTGGAGTTGCTGATCCCCTCCACGCTGGACGATACGCTCAGCCCCTCGGGCGAGCATGTCGCCAGCCTGTTCTGTCAGCATGTCGCGCCCGAACTGCCGGACGGCAGCTCATGGGACGACCACCGCCATCAGGTCGCCGACCTGATGATCTCGACGGTGGACCGCTACGCCCCCGGCTTCGCCGCCAGCGTGATCGGCCGCCAGATCCTCACCCCGCTCGATCTGGAGCGGGAGTTCGGCCTCGTCGGCGGCGACATCTTCCATGGCGCGCTGACGCTGAATCAATTGTTCTCCGCCCGCCCGATGCTCGGCCATGCCGATTATCGCGGCCCGCTGAAGGGCCTCTATCATTGCGGCTCCGGCGCGCATCCCGGCGGCGGCGTCACCGGCGCGCCGGGCTATAACGCGGCGCAGACCATCCTGCGCGATCATCAGGCGATTTTCCTTTAAAAGCCTGTTGATAGGGCTGTCGGCAGACTGTGGACAAGCGCTGGATAAGCCTGTTGACAACCGCCGATCGAAGGGCAGGAAAAGCCTGTGTACGGCCTGTTGAATAGCACGGTGCAAGCTGTGAACGGACTATGGACAGACAGTGGAAAATTGCGCACCTGAGGGGACTCCTTGATCCGGATTTCACCATGAGCTCTCCTCCCCTTTCCAGCCCGTCGATGACCGCCGCCGCCAGCCGCGTCACCTGCGCGATCGGCGACGAGCGCACCGCGAACCGGATCGTGGATATCCTGTCGGAGAGCGTCGACGGCAGCGACGTCGCCGTCGCGGCGTTCGAACGGCCGGACGGCCGCTGGGACGTCACGATGTATTTTTCCGCGCCGCCGGATCAGGATGCCGTCCGTCACCTGATCCTGCTGACCGCCGGTCCGGAGATTGCCAGCACCGCCACCTTCGACACCGTCGCCGCGCAGGACTGGGTCCGTAGCAGTCTCGAGGGGCTGGCGCCGGTCCGTGCCGGGCGCTTCATGGTGCATGGCCAGCATGATCGCGAGCGCGTGCCGCCCAACAAGCTCGGCATCGAGATCGAGGCCGCGCTGGCGTTCGGCACCGGCCATCATGGCACGACGCGCGGCTGCCTCCTGCTGCTCGATCAGGTGCTGCGCCAGCGAATGCCGGAGCGCGTGCTCGATCTCGGCTCGGGCACCGGCGTGCTGGCGATCGCAGCGGCCAAGGCACGGCAGCGCCGCGTCTTCGCCAGCGATATCGACGGACGCGCGGTGCTGGTGGCGCGCGAGAACGCCAAGCTTAACGGCGTCGGTCGTCTGGTGCACACGGTGTGCGCCACCGGGTTCTCCGCACCGTCCTTCGCCGCCGAAGGGCCGTTCGATCTCGTGCTGGCCAACATCCTCGCCGCGCCGCTGCGACGGCTGGCCTATCCGATGAGCCGGTATCTGGCACCTTCAGCTTTTGTCGTTCTCTCGGGATTGCTGCCGCATCAGGCCGACAGCGTCATCGTCAGTTACCGTGCGCACGGCCTCAAGCTGGTGCGCCGGCTCCGGCTCGACGGCTGGGCGAGTTTGCTGATGCAGCGCATGTAGCGCGCTCGGCCCGTTCGTTCAGTGATCGCGCTTGCGGTCCGTTTCAGCGGGGCCGGTGAAGCGAATCTCGCGCTCGGCCTTCAGGAGTTCATTGGCCTGACGCTGCAAGCGGGCTTCGGTGAGCCGATCGAGCAGTTGCACGATCACCCCACGCGGCTTTGCCGTGCCGATGGCGGCGCTCTTGCGGCTCGGCGGCAAGATCCTCTCAAAGGAAAAGGTGGCCATGGCGGTTCTCCCGTTCCTGCGCGGACATCCCCTTCGCTGCCGAGGGTGACACAGGAACTCATGACGGCGGTGTTCGTTCCCCCGGGGCGGTTCCCGATAGGCTCGCCTTCCCCCCGGCCACGGTTTACAAAGCAGGCTCACGCCAGCGCGGATCGCCTGGCGCCCCTAAGGTCGCGCAATGTTTGAAGCCCGGTTCCAGACGTTTGAAGATTCTGAAAGCGGCGTCGCCCTCACAGCGCGCCTCGCTACGCTCCGTGAGGAAATGTCGCGGCGGCAACTGACCGGCTTTGTCATCCCGCGCGCCGACAGCCAGCAAAACGAATATGTTCCCGCCTCCGACGAGCGTCTGGCCTGGCTGACCGGCTTCACCGGCTCGGCCGGCTTTGCGATCGTGCTGACCCGCGAGGCGGCCGTGTTTGTCGACGGGCGCTATACCTTGCAGGCCTCCCAGCAAGTCGATACCTCGGCCCGGCAGATCGAACCGCTGGTCGAGCCGCCGCCGGAAACCTGGCTGACACGTCATCTCACGGCCCGCGACCGGCTCGGGTTCGGTCCCCGGCTTCACACATCACCGGCGGCGGGTCGGGTGGCCACGGCCTGGGAAAAAGCGGGCGCCGACCTCGTCGCGGTCGACAGCACCCCCATCGATGCGATCTGGACCGGGCGCCCGCCCCCGCCGCTCGGCGCAGTCAGCGTTCACGACCTGAAATTCGCCGGCGAAAGCGAAGCCGCCAAGCTGGCGCGCATCCATGACGACATCGGCAAGCTCGGCCTCGATGCGCTGGTGCTGTCGGATTCGCATGCCGTCGCCTGGACCTTCAACATTCGTGGCGCGGATGTCGCCCACACGCCGCTGCCGCTGTCCTACGCACTGCTGCCGAAAGAGGGCCGTCCGACCGTTTTCATCGATCACCGCAAGCTCTCCAACGAGACGCGCAGCCATATCGAGGCCAGCGCCAACGTCGCCGAGCCCGACGCGCTGCTGCCGGCCCTCACCGAGATCGCCAGCGGCGGCAAGATCATCGGCCTCGACGCGGCGACCGCCGCCGACGCGCTGAGCCGCATCATTACCTCAGCCGGCGGCAAGCCGCGGCGCGGGCCTGACCCGGTCGCGCTACTCAAGGCCGTCAAGAACCCGACCGAAATCACCTGCTGCCGCACCGCGCATCGCCGCGACGGCGCGGCGCTAGCGCGTTTCCTCGCCTGGGTCGGCCATGAGACATTCTCAGGCACGCTCACCGAGATCGACACCGTCGAGGCGCTGGAGACGTTCCGCCGCGAGACCGGCGCGCTGAAGGACGTCTCATTCCCGACCATCGCCGGCACCGGCCCGAACGGCGCCATCGTGCACTACCGCGTCACCCGCAAGACCAACCGCCGTATCGTGCCGGGCGATCTGCTGCTGATCGATTCCGGCGCGCAATATCAGGACGGCACCACCGACGTCACCCGCACCATCGCCATTGGCGAGCCGACCGCCGAGATGCGCGACCGCTTCACCCGCGTGCTGCGTGGTCATATCGCGATTGCACGCGCGGTCTTTCCCGATGGCACCACCGGCGCGCAACTCGACACGCTGGCGCGGCAGTTCCTGTGGCAGGCCGGACTCGATTTCGAGCACGGCACCGGCCATGGCGTCGGCAGCTATCTGTCGGTGCATGAAGGACCGGCACGCATCTCCAAGCTGGGCACCACGCCACTCAAGCGCGGCATGATCCTGTCCAACGAGCCCGGCTATTACAAGACCGGCGCGTTCGGCATCCGCATCGAGAACCTCGTTCTGGTGACGGAGCGAACCATCACCGGCGCGGAAAAGCCGATGAACGGCTTCGAGACGCTGACGCTGGCGCCGATCGAGCGCCGGCTGATCGATGTCGCGCAGTTGAGCACAAGCGAAATCACGTGGATCGACGATTACCACGCGCGGGTGCGGCACGAGATTCGTCCGCTGGTCGATGAAGCCACCAAGGTCTGGCTGGACGCCGCGACAGCGCCTCTGGGAAATTCGGATCAAACGTCATAATTTGCAAAACAGGCTATCGCGAAACGACAATACCTCATCCGTCATTGCGAGCGCAGCGAAGCAATCCAGATCTAGCCCTCGGCATGTATGGAGTTAGATTGCTTCGTCGCTATCGCTCCTTGCAATAACGATGGTGCCTTTCGCAGGCCGTTCAACCGCCGGTCAGCGCCAGCCACTCGTCCTCGGTCAGCACCGTGACGCCAAGCTTCTGGGCATCGGCAAGTTTTGAGCCGGCGCCGGGACCGGCCACGACATAGTCCGTCTTCTTCGACACCGAGCCGGATGTCTTGGCGCCGAGTCGTTCGGCGGTCGCCTTGGCCTCTTCGCGGGTGAACTTCTCGAGCGAGCCGGTGAACACTACGACCTTGCCGGCAACCGGGGAATCGGTACGTGCCTTTTCGGTATCCTGCACCGTGATTTCATCCAGCAGATCGTCCATCGCCCTGATGCTGTGCGGCTCAGCGAAGAACGCCACAATGGCACTGGCGACGATGGGGCCGACGCCTTCGATACCGTTCAGCTCGCGATAGGCGTCGCTCTCCTCATCCTTGCTCGCCGCCAGCATCGCCGCACGAAACACCTGCACATTGCCATAGTGCCGCGCCAGCAGCTTGGCGTTGCCCTCCCCGATATGCCGGATACCGAGAGCAAAGATGAAACGGTGCAGCGGAATGGTTCGCCGCGCGTCGATGGCTGCAAACAGATTGCGGACCGAGACCTCGCCATAGCCTTCACGATCGGCGAGCTTCTTCACCGCCCGCGCATCGCGCCTTTGCAAGGTGAAAACATCGACCGGCTTCATCACGAGGCCGTCCTGAAAGAACTCCTCGATCTGCCTGTCGCCGAGACCATCGATATCGAACGCATTGCGCGCGACGAAGTGCTTCAGCCGCTCCTTCGCCTGCGCCGGGCAGGCCAGCGTATTGGTGCAGCGACGCACCGAATCTTCACGGCCCGTCTTGGGGTCGGCCTCGCGCACCGCATGGCTGCCGCAGGCCGGACAGATGGTGGGAAAATGATAGGGCCTCGCGGATTTCGGGCGCCTGTCGGTGACGACACTGACAATCTGCGGAATGACGTCGCCGGCGCGCTGGATCACCACCGTGTCGCCGATACGGATGTCGACGCCGTCGCGGATCGGCTCGCCATCGCTGCCGATGCCCTTGATGTAGTCCTCATTATGCAGCGTGGCGTTCTGCACCACCACGCCGCCGACCGTGACCGGCGCAAGCTTCGCCACTGGCGTCAGCGCGCCAGTGCGTCCCACCTGAATCTCGATATCGTTGAGGACCGTCGTCGCCTGCTCGGCGGCGAATTTATGCGCGATCGCCCAGCGCGGGCTGCGCGAGACGAAGCCGAGCCGGTTCTGCCAGTCGAGCCGGTCCACCTTGTAGACCACGCCGTCGATGTCATAGGGCAAACGCGCGCGCTGCTCGCCGACCTTGCGGTAATAATCCAGCAAATCATCGACGTCGGTGCACAGCGTCATCAGCGGATTGACGACGAAGCCTGCTCTGTCCAGCCACTTCACCATGCCGAACTGGGTATCTTCCGGCATGTCGCTCATCTCGCCCCAGGCATAGGCGAAGAATTTCAACGGCCGCGACGCGGTGATGGCGACATTCTTCTGGCGCAGCGAGCCGGCGGCCGAGTTGCGCGGGTTGGCGAACACGGTCTCGCCCGCTTCCTCCTGCTTCCTGTTCAGCTTGAGGAAATCCTCACGCAGCATATAGACCTCGCCGCGCACTTCGCAGACCGCCGGGACATGACGGCCCTTCAGTCGATGCGGCACGTCATGGATGGTGCGGACATTCTCGGTGACATCCTCGCCGACATAACCGTCGCCGCGGGTCGCCGCCGTGACAAGCGCGCCCTCGACATAACGCAACGACAATGACAGGCCATCGATCTTCGGCTCGGCGACGATGGCAGGCACCTCGTCGAGCTTGAGAAACCGCCGGACCCTTTCGACGAAATCGGTCACATCCTCGTCGCTGAACGCATTGCCGAGCGAAAGCATCGGCACCGCATGCTGTGCCTTGGCGAAAGCACGGGAGGGTTGCGCGCCGATCTTCTGCGATGGCGACTCGCTGCTTACCAAATCGGGAAACCGCGCCTCGATAGCATCGCTGCGCCGGCGTAGCGCGTCATATTCCGCATCCGAAATCGTCGGCGCGTCTTTCTGGTAGTAGCGCTCGTCATGCAGGGAGATTTCCAGCGCAAGACGCTTCAACTCCACCTTGGCCTGCGCCTTGGTGAGCTTGTCGACCTCGACCAGCGGTTTCTTCGCTTTCGTCGCCATAACTGTCGCAATCAGGCCGTCGCGGCGCGCAGCAGCCGCTCCGCCGCCGCGCGCGCCTCGGCGGTGATCTCGGCGCCGGCGAGCATGCGGGCGATTTCCTCGCGGCGATGGTCGGCGGCCAACGCATCGACGCGGGTGGCGACACGCCTGCCCCTGTCGAGCGCGTCCTTGGAGATCAGCAGATGCTGATCGGCGCGCGCCGCCACCTGCGGCGCATGGGTCACCGCCATCACCTGCACCTTGTCCGCCAGCCGCGCCAGCCGCGCGCCGATGGCGTCCGCCACCGCGCCGCCGACACCGGTGTCGATCTCGTCGAACACCAGGGTCGGCGCCGAGCCGCGATCCGACAGCACGACTTTCAGCGCCAGCAGGAAACGCGACAACTCGCCGCCTGAGGCCACCTTCATCAGGGGGCCCGGCTTGGTGCCGGGGTTGGTCTGCACCCAGAACTCGACGCGGTCGAAGCCCTGCGGACCCGGGGACGCCGCATCGGGTTCGATCTGTGTAATGAATTTGGCGCGATCGAGTTTCAGCGGGGCGAGTTCGGCATTGACGGCCTTGTTGAGCTTTTCGGCGGATTTCAATCGGGCGGCGGACAGTTTCTGCGCCGCTTCGTCATAGGCCTTGTCAGCGGCGTGCGCCGCCTTCTCCAGATCCTTGAGTCGATCCGCCCCGGCATCGATCAAAGCGACATCGGCCCTGAATTTTTCCGCCAGCGCCGCCAGCGCATCGACCGGCGTGTTGTATTTCCGCGCGGCGCCGCGCAACGCGAACAGACGCTCCTCGATCCGCTCCAGCTCCAGCGGATCGAAGTCCGCCGCCGCGATCGCCGCGCCCAGATGCTGTTCGGCCTCGGCCAGCGAGTTGAGGGCGTCGTCCATCGCCTTCACCGCATCCTCGACCAACTTCGGCGCCTGCGCGGTACGGCGCTCCAGCCGGCGCACGGCGGCAGCCAGAGCCGCGACCGGAGATTGCGGGCCACCGACCGCGGCCAACGCGTCGCGCAAATCCTCGGAGATTTTCTCGCCCTGCATCATCGCGGTGCGGCGCTCCGCAAGCTGGGTCTCCTCCCCGTCCCGCGGCGCCAGCGCGATCAGTTCGTCGGAGGCGTGACGCAGATAGTCCGCATCGCGCGCCGCGCGCGCCATGTTCTCGCGATGGGCCTCCAGCGCCTGCCGCGCGGTGCGGCGCGCCTCCCATAGTTCCTCGATCGCCGCGACGTTCTTCTCAAGGCCGGCGAAGGCGTCGAGCAGCCGCCGATGCGTCGCGGTATCGACCAGCGCCCGCTCGTCATGCTGGCCATGGATCTCGACCAGGGACGCGCCGATCGCCTTCAGGGTCTGCACGCTGATGGTCTGGTCGTTGAGAAAGGCACGGGTGCGACCGTCGGCGAATTGCACCCGGCGCAGGATCATCTCGCCGGTATCGTCGAGACCGTTCTCACGCAGGATCGCCGCCGCCGGATGCTTTTTCGGCACGTCGAACACCGCGGTGACCTGCCCCTGCTCGGCACCGTGGCGCACCAAACCGGCGTCGCCCCGGCCGCCCAACGCAAGCGCGAAAGCGTCGAGAAGAATGGATTTGCCCGCGCCGGTTTCGCCGGTGAGCACCGCGAGGCCTTTGGAAAAATCGATGTCGAGCCGTTCGATCAGGACGATGTCACGGATCGAAAGACGGGCCAGCATGAAGAGGGATCCTAACCGAGGCCGAGCTTCCTGAATGCCTTGCTGATGTAGGAACCCCGATTCTCCTGAGGCTCCACACCGCCCGACTTTACAAGATTGTAGGCGTCTTTGTACCAGCGGCTGTCAGGAAAGTTGTGGCCAAGCACGGCCGCCGCGGTCTGGGCCTCGCCGACGATGCCGATCGCCATATAGGCCTCGGTCAAGCGCGCCAGCGCCTCCTCGACATGACGTGTGGTCTGATACTGCGTGACCACCACCTTGAAGCGGTTGATGGCCGCGGTGTAGTCGCGCTTTTCCATGTAGTAGCGGCCGACATTCATCTCGCGGCCGGCGAGTTGGTCGCGCGCGCCCTCGAGCTTCTTCTTGGCCTGGGTGGCATATTCCGAGGTCGGATATTTGCGCACCACCTCTTCCAGCGCGGCGATCGCCCTTTCGGTGCGTCCCTGGTCGCGGGTCACGTCGGGAATCTGATCGTAATTCGCCGCCGCGATCAGATACTGCGCATAGGCCGCGTCGGGACTGCCCGGATGCAGGCTGATATAGCGGTTGGCGGAGGAGATGCACTCGTCATAGGCGCCGGCTTCATAGGAGGCATAGGCCGACATCAGCAACGACTTGCGGGCCCAGTCCGAATAGGGGTGCTGGCGGTCAACCTCCTCGAACTTCTTCATCGCGGCCTTGCGGTCGTGCTTCTCGTTCATGAGGTACAAGCCCTCATTGTAAAGCTTGTCGGCCGGCTGATCGACGAAGGTCGTGTCGTCCTTGGCAAAGAACTTCTCGTAGAGGTTGCCGGTGCCACAACCGCCGAGCGGCGCGGCAAGCGCCATCAGGCTCACAGCCAGCAGCACCCGTTTGGCAACGCCGTGCCGAGCCCGGCCTTGCCGAGTCTCAAGTCCGGAAAGATTACGCGTTTTAACCGTCATTCGTTTCGCAGACCCGACTAGAGCAACCGAACTGGCGCGGATCGCCGCGCGTTGCGAACATCGCCATATCCCGGCGGCGCGCCGAGCGGCTTATGTAGCTGAAAAAGAGTTTCCGACCAACCGGATAGGCAGACATTTCGCCCGGAATAAGGCGGTTGTCACACGCGCCCGACGACCATGGTGAATGCCCGATCCGGCAGTGCAATCAGCGGGATCAGGTCACGTCCGGGGCATAGGCCGGAGCCACGATGCCGCCACCCAGCATGCCGCCGACCACCTCGGCCGCAGTCCGCGAACGGCGCGCCGGTTCGGCTTCCACCACCCGCCAGGCATGACGGTCGGCGAGCAGCGCAGTGAGCACGGCATGGTTGAGCTTGTGGCCACCCTTTACCGAACGATAGAGGCCAAGCAACGGCAGGCCGGCCAGCGTCAGATCGCCGATCACGTCGAGCGCCTTGTGGCGGGCGCATTCATCGGCGTAGCGCAGGCCCTCGGAATTGAGCAGACGGTCGTCGTCGAACACCACCGAATTGGCGAAAGATGCGCCGCGCGCGTAACCGGCGGACCACAGGCTGGCGACATCCTTCATGTAGCCGAAGGTCCGGGCCCGGCAGATGTCGCGGCGGAACGTCTCCGGCGTCAGGTCCAGATTGAAGGCCTGACGGCCGATCAGCGGGTGAGCGAAATCGATCTCGATCTCGGCGCGGAAACCGGCGGCGTAGGGCCGCAGTTCACCAAGCGATTCGCCGATACGGACCTGGATGGGTTTGAGAACTTCAAGGAAGCGGCGCGGAGCGGCCTGCTGGACGATGCCGGCGCGATCAATCGCGGCGACGAAGGGGGCGGCACTGCCGTCCATGATCGGAATTTCGGGACCGTCGACCTCGACGGTGGCGTTATCGACACCCATGCCGCGCAAGGCGGCGAGAACATGTTCGGCGGTCGAGACCAGCGCGCCTTCGCGGTCGCCCAGCACGGTGGCGTAAGCGGTAGCGGTGACGGCGGAGGCAACCGCCTTCACCTCGCGCTCAGTGCCGTCCACCGTGCGGATAAAAACAAAGCCGGCGTCGATACCGGCAGGGCCGAGAATCAGGGTGACGGGAGCACCGGAATGGACACCGACGCCCGTCAATGTGACGCGCGTCTTAAGCGTTGTCTGCCGGCTGAATTTCATCCCAACTTCGCCCAGTTCTTCGTCCGACTTCGGATCGTCACAACCGTATGGTGCAAGCGTGATGGCTCAGACCTTCTTCCAGAACCTACCGGGCCAAACGACCTGGCGGCTTGTCGGCTAAGCTGCTCCCGGCTGCTTTTCGATCCGCATCGTCCCCCAACGTGGATGGACCTTAGCGTATGCCACGCCAAGCGCCACTCACGCTTGTTTACCGATTGTTACCCCAAACCCGCCGCAATCCAGCGCCGTATTGCCACAATCGAATCGTGCATCGACCGACCTTAAGAGCCGATTCTCACGTTCCGGCAGAACAATATTATTGTTCAAATACAATATCTTAAATCAAGTAGCCCAGAGACCGACGAAGCTGGATGGCAAAGGCCCTGACGAAATCCGCCAGGGCCCTGCCGTTACCGAATTGTTACAGTTCTTAGCTGGACTGGCGTCGCAGAAACGCCGGGATATCGAGGTGATCGTCGGCCTGCGCAGGAGCCGTAGGCGCCGGACGGCCGTGCGAATCAAGACCCTGCGGGGCGGGCCGACGACCGTACTCGGACACCGGCTCACCACCATATTGCGCCGGGACGGAACGCTGCGGCTTGCGCTCGGGAAGCGGCGGCATCTGCGGCATCGCGGGGCCGGACGCGCGGGCCGCGATCGGCGGCTCGGTCTCCTCGTCGCGGCGGCCAAGGCCGACATTGGCCAGACGCTGCAGCAGCGAGAGTCGCGCCTTCTGCGGATGCTCCTCGTCGGTCTCCCCCCGTGCCCGGCGAATCTCGTTCTGCGCCGGCATCGGCAGTTCCTCGAAGTTCGGCATACGCGGCGCACGCAGCGGCACCCGCTCGGCCGACGGCGGAATGAATGCCTGCGGCGGAGCCGGCTCGCTTACATCCACCTTCTCCTCGCGCTCAGGAAACAGCGAGGGCTTCGGCGGGATCGCGCGAATGCTGACATCGCCATAGGCGGCCGGCTGGGTCGGGGCCAGCGGCGCGGCCGGCGGCGACACGGCTTCCGCGATGGCGGCCAGAGCCACCCGATCGATCTGGTCGGGGGTCGCGCGGGCCGCGGCCGGAGCCGCATCGGCATGGCGGGCGGCTTCCTTCGCCCGCTCGGCCATGCGCTGGTTGTCCGCGCGCAGACGGGCGGTGAGTTCGGCAAGGCGGCTGTCCGGCGACGAGGTGGTCGCGACGGCCGGCGTGGTCGCCCGGGCGGCAACCACCTGGTCAATACCGGTGGCCACCACAGAGACGCGGATGATGCCATCGAGCGATTCGTCAAAGGTCGCGCCGACAATGATATTGGCGTCGTGATCGACTTCCTCGCGGATACGGGTGGCGGCCTCGTCGACCTCGAACAGGGTCAGATCCTTGCCGCCGGTGATCGAGATCAGCAGGCCCCTGGCGCCCTTCATCGACGAATCGTCGATCAGCGGGTTGGCGATCGCGGCTTCGGCGGCGGTCAGCGCACGCTTCTCGCCGGTGGCCTCGCCGGTGCCCATCATGGCCTTGCCCATCTCCTTCATCACCGCGCGGACGTCGGCGAAGTCGAGATTGATCAGGCCTTCCTTGACCATCAGGTCGGTGATGCAGGCGACGCCCGAATAGAGCACCTGGTCAGCCATCGCGAAGGCGTCGGCGAAAGTGGTCTTTTCGTTGGCGACCCGAAACAGGTTCTGGTTCGGGATGATCAGCAGGGTATCGACGACCTTGTGCAGTTCGGCGATGCCGCTCTCGGCCGTGCGCATGCGGCGCTGGCCCTCGAAGTGGAAAGGCTTGGTGACGACGCCGACGGTCAGGATGCCCATCTCGCGCGCTGTGGCCGCGATCACCGGCGCCGCGCCGGTGCCGGTCCCGCCGCCCATGCCGGCGGTGACGAACACCATGTTGGCGCCCGACAGATGATCCTTGATCTCGTCAATCACCTCTTGCGCCGCGGCCGCGCCGACATCGGGCTGCGAACCGGCGCCGAGGCCCTGGGTCACCTGCGTGCCCATCTGAACGATGCGCTCGGCCTTGGACATGGTCAGGGCCTGCGCGTCGGTGTTGGCGACGACGAAATCGACGCCTTGCAGCCCCGCGGTGATCATGTTGTTGACCGCGTTGCCACCCGCGCCACCGACGCCAAACACGGTGATCCGCGGCTTCAGCTCGCGGATATCAGGAACATTGAGATTGATGGTCATGTTTGCCTCTCGATTACGCGCGCGCGCTGCCACTTCGGCGCAGCGCCGAAGACGTTGATGAAAAAATCCGCTCCGGAATTGCCGTCATCAGAAGCCCTCGCGAAGCCATCGTCCGACCTTTCCGAAATAACCTGTGGTCCCTGTCATGAGCTGCCGCGTATGCCGCGGTTCAACGTGTTCAAGATGAGCGAATTGCGGATAGACCAGGAGCCCGGTCGGCACCGCGAACGATGCGCTCTTCGCTTCGTTCGGCAGGCGGCCGAAGCCAAGCGGGCGGCCGATGCGCACCGGGCGACCCAGAATGCGGCCGGCAAGCTCCGGAATGCCGGTCAGTTGCGCGGCGCCGCCGCTCAGCACGACTCGCGCCCGCGGCTCTGCCGCAAAGGGGGAATCCGCGAGCCGGTCCCTGACCATTTCAAAAATCTCCTCGACCCGCGGCCGGACGATGCTGGCGATGGTGGCGCGAGAGACGATCTGCGGCGCGTCGTGCTCGTGATCGTCCACCGTCGGCACGCTCATCAATTCACGCGCGTCGGACCCTCCGGTCAGCACCGTGCCATATAACGTCTTGATTCGCTCGGCATCCGCAATGCAAGCGCCCAGTCCGCGCGCCAGATCCATCGTCACGTGATGACCGCCAAGCGCAAAGCCGCTGGCATGAACGAACTGGCCGTTCGAATAGGTCGCGATCGTGGTCGTGCCCGCGCCCATGTCGACGACCGCCGCGCCGAAATCGGCCTCATCGTCGGTCAGGACGGACAGGCTGGCGAGATAGGGGCTTGCGGCCATCGCCTCGACATTCAGATGACAGCGTTCGACCACCAGCATCAGATTCTTGGCGGCGGAGGCATCGGCGGTCACGACATTCATGTCGACGCCGAACTGCCGCGCCACCATGCCGCGCGGGTCGCGAATCCCTTTGACGCCATCGAGCGAGTAACCAACCGGCAGCGCATGCAGCACGGTGCGGCCCGCGCCGGTGGCGTGGTGCATGCCCGCGCCGATCACCTTGTCGATGTCGGACTGGGCCACCGCGCCATTGCGGATCTCGGCGGTGGCTTCCATCAACTGGCCGCTCAGGCGACCGGCCGAGACCGACAGCAGGACCGATTCGACCCGGACCTTCGCCATTTTCTCCGCCAGCGCCACGGCATGACGCACCGCGTGCTCGCACTCATTGAGGTCGCTGACCGCGCCGGCCTTCACGCCGCGCGCCTGGATATGGCTCATCCCGATCAATTCGATGGCATGGCTGCGGCCGCGCAGCGTCTCGCTCGGCGAGCATGGCGTCAGCCGTGCGATCAGGCAGGCGACCTTGCTGGTGCCGATGTCGAGCGCCGCGACCAGCGCGGTTTTGTTCGCCGGCATCTGACGGGTTTTCGGGGTCTGTCCGCGATCGAGACTGGTCATGCGTTGCCAGCCTTCTTCGGTTTCTTGTCCTTGAGCAGTTCGTCGCGCGCCTTGGCCGCGTCATCGGACAGCCGCACCGTCACCCGGTCCGGCAGCCGTGCATCGACCGCGGTGATATCGCGCGAGAACAACTGCTCCTCGCGATCGAGTTTGGAGAGCGTGGCAAGCGCCTTCTCGATGCCGTGTTCGGGCAGCCGGACATCCAGCCCGTTGGCAAGACGCAAATTCCAGCGCCGTTCGCCGACAAACACGATCGCCTTCACGGCGGATTTGACCTGCGGGTAATCCGCCAGCAGATCGAGGAAATTCTTGGCGCGGGTCTCGGCCCCCTTGCCCACCACAAGCGGCAGCGACACGAATCGCCGCGCCACATACGGCTCCAGCACGGTGCCGTCTGCGGCGATCACCGACAGGCGACCATCCTGCTGCCACAGCGCATAGGGCGCGCGTTCGGTGACGTTGATCTGAAGACGGCCGGGATACAGCTTTTGCACGGTCGCATCGGCGATCCACGGATCGGCCTTCAGCCGGTCGCGCACCGTGGCCGCGTCGAGAAACAGCAAAGACGAGCGGCCGTTGACGCCGCCCACCGCGAGAATTTCGTCCTGGGTCAGTTGCTTGCGGCCGGTGATCGCCACCGCGGTGATCTGGAATCCGACGGCGTTGGCCGCCGCGTTGCGGGTGTCGCTCAATGCGCCAGCGACGGTGTCGTAATAGCCGCCCTTGAAGACGCCGAGCAGGCCCGCGCCGAGCAGCAGCGCCACCGTGGCCGCCGTGCCGATGCCGCGCGGCAGGCGGCGTTCGAGCCTTGCGATCAGATCGTTGCGATGGGTGTCGTCATACGCCAGGCCGGACGACGGCACCGCCCGGGCGCGCGCCCGCGAAGCCCTCGGAACGGCCTTTTTGGTCGGATCGGGCCGGCGCTGTGGCGCTCTTACCGACCGAGAGAGGCGTCCTCCACCATCCATTGCACAAGCTCGTCAAATGTCACGCCCGCATAGGCTGCAAGCTCTGGAACAAGTGACGTCTCGGTCATGCCGGGCTGGGTGTTGACCTCAAGGCAGACAAGTCCCCTCGTCCCCTCGATGCGGTCGTCGTAGCGGAAATCCGCCCGGCTCACGCCCCGGCAGCCAAGCGCCAAATGCGCCGCCAGGGTTAACCTTCGGACTTCCTGGTAAACAAAGGGTAAAATAGGTGCGGGCAGAACGTGTTTTGATGCGCCTTTTGAATACTTTGCCTCGTAGTCGTAGAATTTCACCAGAGGAACGATCTCGATCACCTCGCTGGCCTCGCCCTTGATGACGGCGCAGGTCAGTTCCTTGCCGGCGACGTATTTTTCCACCAGCAATTGGTCGCCATGGGGCCAGTCGTCCCGGAACAGCTCCTGCGGCGGGTGGTCGTGCTCCTCGGTCACGATGAACACGCCGACGCTGGAGCCGTCGGCCACCGGCTTGATCACGTAAGGGGGGGCCATTGCGTGACCCTTGGCCACCTCGGCGCGGGTCAATGTCAGCCCCTCGGCCACCGGCACACCTGCGGTCTTCATCACCGTCTTGGCGAGATCCTTCTGCATCGCCAGCGACGAGGCAAGCACCCCGGAATGGCTATAGGGAATCGCGAGCGTCTCCAGCACGCCCTGAATGGTGCCGTCCTCGCCGGGCCTTCCGTGCAGCATCACCAGCGCGACATCCGGCTTCAAGGCATCGAGCACCGTGGCGATGTCGCGCTTCACATCGATTCGCGTGACGCGATAACCCTTGCGCTCGAGCGCATTGGCGCAGGCGGTGCCCGAGCGCAGCGATACCTCACGCTCCGAGGACCATCCGCCCATCAAGACGGCGACATGTTTCGCTGCGGTCATCGTGTCTCCTTATCAACCCTACCTACGCTGATTTGCCGAATCGACCAAGAGGCCGCGGCGGTATCGAGGGGTTCGCGCATCCGCGATCTGGATATAAACTCCTGCAACGCGATTCTGCCCGCACGACACGCAACCATCAGCGACGGGTCACGTCATGATCAGAGCCTGGCTCGACCTTTCTCCATTTGGAATTTTCGTCTCGCTCGGCGTGCTGTATTTCGGCACGGTGCTGCTGCTCGGCATGGTGGCATTCCGCTCGCCGCTGGCGCGCCCCGTGCAGTCGCTGAACGGCATCGTGGCGCCGTTTTTCAACGCATCGGCGGTGCTGTTCGCGCTGCTGGCCGGCTTTCTGGCCAACGATGTCGGCGACCGCAGCCGCCAGGCCAACCGGGCGATGCAGACCGAGGCCGGCGAGTTGCGCAATGTCTACACCCTCTCCGTGGCCTCGCTATCGGACATGGCGGCGATCCGCACCGCCTGGAAAGCCTATGTCAACTCCGTGATCACCGACGAATGGCCGGCGATGGCGCAGGGCCATGAATCGCCGCGCACCTCGGCCGCCTATGACGAGATGCTGAACAAGATCAGCGACCCCGGCAATGCGCGCGCCTCCGGCGCCGCCGTGCATGCCGCGATCTTGAACGCCGCGGTCCGCGCGGGCAACGCGCGCAACGAGCGCCTCGCGCTGGCGTCCGATCACACCAACGATCTGAAATGGATCGTCGTCATCGTGCTCGGCCTCATCACGCTGGTCTCGATCGGGCTGGTTCACCTTGAGCGGCCTCGCGCCTTCATGACCGCGCTTACGGTGTTCGCCACCGCCGCCGTGATCACGCTAGGCTTCGTCGCGCTGCAGGAATATCCGTTCTACGGCGCATTCCGCCTCTCGCCCGGACCGCTGGAAGCTCTCCGCGCGCTTGGCGGCACCTAAGAAGCCTCGTGCCCGTCATTGCGAGGCGCGCAAGCGCCGAAGCAATCCAGTTTCCCGCTTGATCCACATCTCTGGATTGCTTCGCTTCGCTCGCAATGACGGTTGGTCGGAACGCCCGGCAATCTAGGCTTTCGCCACCCCTATCCGCTTGATTTCCCATTGCAGCTCGATGCCGGAATGCGCCTTGACGCGCGCCCGCACCGTCTCGCCCAGCGTCTCGATATCATGCGCGGTGGCATCGCCGGTGTTGATCAGGAAGTTGCAGTGCATGTCCGAGACCTGCGCGCCGCCGACGCGAAAGCCGCGCAGGCCCGCGGCATCGACCAGCTTCCATGAACTGTGGCCCGGCGGATTCTTGAAGGTGGAGCCGCCGGTCTTCTCGCGGATCGGCTGCGCGGTCTCGCGATGCTGTTGCACCTCGTTCATGCGCGCGCGGATGGCTTCCGGATCAGCAATGCGGCCGCGAAACAAAGCCGAGGTGAAGACGATCGAGGGATCGACACCGTTGCCGCGATAGACAAACTTCATTTCCGTGTTGCTGAAGGTGACTTTCTTGCCGCCGCGCGTGACGCCGCGCGCCTCCACCAGCACGTCCCGGGTCTCGCCGCCATTGGCGCCCGCATTCATCCGCAGGGCACCGCCGATCGAGCCGGGAATGCCGAAATAGAATTCCAGCCCGCCGATGCTGGCGGCGGCGGCCGCTTCCGCGACCCGTTTGTCGAGCGCGGCGGTGCCGGCGCGCACGGTGTCCGCCTCGGTCTTGATCTCGCCGAAACCACGCGGCGACAGACGAATGACGACGCCTTCGACGCCACCATCGCGCACGATCAGATTGGAGCCGACGCCGATGGTGTAGACCGGGACATCCGCCGGCAGCCTCGCCAGGAAATAAGCCAGATCGTCTTCATCGGCCGGCGTGAACAGCACCTGCGCCGGTCCGCCGACCCGAAACCAGGTCAGTGTCGCCAGAGATTCATTGCCGAGCAGCCGCCCGCGCAACTCCGGCATCGCGGTCTTCAACTGTGGCACCAGATCGGGAAAACTCATGACATTGCTCCGGCAAGCCAGCCATCAAGCGCGCGGCGGCCAGCGGCGGCGGTCGCCTGCCCGGTCCGCGCCGCCTGTTCGCGCAAAAGCGACGGTGAAATCTTCGCCTGCGCCAATTCGCAGGCATGGCCGATCAGCCAGCGTTCCAGCGAGTGCGGATCGGTCTCGATATGGAATTGCAGCCCAAGCACGCGCGGGCCGATCGCGAAGGCCTGATTGGGACAGGCCTTTGTTGACGCAAGCCGTGTCGCGCCGGGTGGCAGGTCGAGATTGTCGCCATGCCAATGCAGCACATCGACATCTGCAAAGGGTGCCAGCGCCGACTGCCTGCCTTCGGTCGTCAGCTCGATCGGCGCATAGCCGATTTCCTTCGCCGGCCCCGGCGCCACGCGCGCGCCGAGCGCGGCCGCGATCAGTTGCGCACCAAGGCAAATTCCGAGCATCGGCTTCCGCGCGGCAAGCCGCCGGCGCAGGATGTCGATCTCGCCTGTCAGAAACGGATAGGCCCCGGTCTCATAGACCCCGATCGGCCCGCCCAGCACCACCAGCAGATCGGTCTCAAGCAACGCGGCTGCGTCGAACGGATCGATGCCCGCATCGACATAGGATAACCGGACGCCGCGTGCCGCCAGCAATCCTTCAATCAGACCGGCATCCTCAAAAACCAGATGGCGAATGGCAACGCATGTGGTCATGGCATCGTCCAAAGCCCCGACGGAGCACCTTCTATCGCAACGCCTTCAGTTCGTCCGGCAGCGCATAGGCCCATTGCGTGATATTGCCCGCGCCGAGACACACGACGAAGTCTCCCGGCCTGGCGACATCGCGAACCACGGCGGCAAGCTGTGCCGCCCCCGGCAGCGGGATCACCTCGCGATGGCCATGCGCGCGCAGGCCAAGCACGAACGACTCCTTGTCGATGCCGGGGATCGGCGCCTCGCCCGCCGGATAGATGTCGGCGACGATGACCGTATCGGCATCGTTGAAGCAGGTGCAGAATTCCTCGAACAGCGACTGCAGGCGGCTATAGCGATGCGGCTGCACCACCGCGATCACCTTGCTCCTGGTGGAATCCCGCGCCGCCTTCAGCACCGCGGCGATCTCCACCGGATGATGGCCATAGTCGTCGATGATGGTGACGCCGTTCCATTCTCCGGTGCGGGTGAAGCGTCGCTTGACGCCGCCGAAGCCGGCGAGCGCCTTGCGGATGGTATCGTCGGCAAGGCCGAGTTCATGCGCCACGGCGATCGCCGCAGTCGCGTTCAGCGCATTGTGCCGGCCCGGCATCGGCAGCACAAGATCGGCGATCTCATGTGTCGCATCGGTCTTGCGATTGCGGAACGTCACCTTGAACTTCGAGCCGCCGGGGAATGGCGCAAGATCGGTCAGCCACGCATCGGCCTGCGGATTCTCGCCATAGGTGACGATGCGGCGATCCTCGATCTTGCCGACCAGTGCCTGCACCACCGGATGGTCGATACACATCACCGCGAAGCCGTAGAACGGCACGCTCTCGACAAAGCTGCGGAATGCGTCCTGCACGGCATCGAAGGTCTTGAAGTGATCGAGATGCTCCGGATCGACATTGGTGACGACGGCGACGTCGGCAGGCAGCTTCAGGAATGTGCCGTCGCTTTCGTCGGCCTCCACCACCATCCATTCGCCACCGCCGAGCCGCGCGTTGGTGCCGTAGGCATTGATGATGCCGCCATTGATCACGGTGGGATCGAGATTGCCGGCATCGAGCAATGTCGCGACCATTGAGGTCGTGGTGGTCTTGCCGTGGGTGCCGGCGATGGCGATGCAGCTTTTCAGACGCATCAGTTCAGCCAGCATCTCGGCGCGTCGTACCACGGGAATGCGCAGCGCGCGGGCCGCCATCAATTCGGGATTGTCGCGCTTGATCGCGGTGGAGACCACCAGCACATCGGCGCCGTTGACGTTATCGGCATTGTGGCCGACGGCAACCTTGATGCCCTTCTCGCGCAACCGCAACACGTTGGCGTTCTCGGAGGCATCGGAGCCCTGCACCGTATAGCCGAGATTGTTCAGCACCTCGGCGATACCGCTCATGCCGATACCGCCGATTCCGACGAAGTGAATGGGTCCGATTTCGCGCGGCAGTCTCATGAAGCAATCTCATTCTCATGCCGGCTTGATGCCGGACATCCACGGCTTGTTCAAACAGACGGGGATGGCGGGGACAAGCCCGGCCATAAGGAAAAACACCAAATTCCGATGATCCCCCGCGGTCTCAGCCGATCTTCGCCACTTTCGCCACCAGATCGGCCAGCCGGTCGGCGGCATCGAGCGTGCTGACCGTCCTGGCCCCGGCCGCCATGGCGGCGAGATGCTGCGGCTCGGCCGCCAGCGCGGAAATTTCCGCCGCGAGGCGATCCGAGGTGAAATCGGCCTGCGAAATGCGAATCGCGCCGCCCACCGACACCAGCACGCCGGCATTGGCGAACTGGTCCTGATCGATCGCGCCCGGCAACGGCACCAGAATGGCGGGACGGCCGATCGCGCCGAGTTCGGCGACAGTGCCGGCTCCGGACCGCGAGATCACGAGATGGATCGACGCCAGACGCTGCGGCAAATCCTTGAAGAAGGGCGCAAGCTCGGCATCAATCTTCAGCCGGTCATAGACCGCGCGCACCCGCGCCATGTCCTCGTCGCGCACCTGCTGCACCAGAGCGAGCCGATGCCATAGCGCCGGCTCCAGCCGCTCGATCGCGCCGGGGACGATATCGGCCATCACCCGCGCGCCCTGACTGCCGCCGACGACCAGCAGCCGCAGCGGGCCGGTCAAATCTGGCACGTTATAAGGCACGCTGGCGGCGGCCAGCACATTGGGGCGCATCGGCATGCCGGTGACGGTGGCCTTGGCGGCGAGCGCGGGATCGCGGTCTAACACGCCCGGCAGCGAGGTCGCGATCGCGCTGACGCGGCCGGCGAGAAAGCGGTTGGCGCGGCCGAGCACCGCATTGGCTTCATGGACGATGGTCGGCACGCCCAGCAGACGCGCGGCGACCAGCGGCGGCAGCGTCGGATAGCCGCCGAACCCCACCACTGCGGCAGGTTTTAATCGCTGCATCAGCGCGAGCGCCTTCACAGTGCCCGCGCCCAGTAGTGCGCCGGTACGCGCCAGCGACCACGGCGTGCGGCTGCGCACCGTCTCGCTCGGCACCACATCCATCATGTCCTGCGAGAACAGGCCGCTGTAGCGGATGGCGCGCGCATCGGTCACGAGGCGCACGCGCATGCCGCGCTTCATCAGCACCGCGCCGAGCGCTTCGGCCGGAAACAGATGGCCGCCGGTGCCTCCGGCGGCAAGCAAGACAAGAGGAGCGTCCGCCATGGTCTTGAGCCGGTCAGGCGTAGGCGCGAATGGCGTTGGAATCGCCGATCGATTCCATCTCGACGCTCGGACGCTGCCGTGTCAGCGCCAGCAGCATGCCAACGCCGTAAGCCAGCGAGATCATCGAGGAGCCGCCATAGGAGATGAACGGCAGCGTCATGCCCTTCGCCGGGATCAGATGCAGGTTCACCGCGATATTAATCGCAGCCTGGGTGCCGAACATGATCGCAAGACCGGCGGCGGCAAAGCGCGCGAACAGGTCTTCCGTCGTGTAGGCCCGCGACAGCGAGCGCAGCACGATGAAAGCGAACAGCGCGAGCAGCGCCAGACACAGGATGATACCGAATTCCTCGGCCGCCACCGCGAACACGAAGTCGGTGTGGCTGTCGGGAAGAATCCGCTTCACGGTGCCCTCGCCCGGCCCCTGCCCGAACCAGCCGCCATGCATGAAGGATTCCATCGCCAGATCGACCTGAAAGGTATCGCCCGACGCCGGATTCATGAAGCGCTGGATACGGCCCGCGACATGCGGCACAAACAGATAGGCGGTGAACAGGCCGACGCCGGACGCGCCGATCAATCCGAACACCCAGATCATCCGCATGCCGGCGAGAAAGAACAGCGTGCCCCACACCGCCAGCACCAGCATGGTCTGACCGAAATCCGGCTCCATCACCAGCAGCGTCACCAGCATGGTCAGAAGCCCGAGCGCCATCGAGGTCGCCGGCATTTCCGGGCGACGCGCCGATTCGGAAAACAGCCACGCCACCAGCACGACGAACGAGGGCTTCGCCGCTTCGGAAGCCTGAATGTTGACGCCGAGAATGGTGATCCAGCGCTTGGCGCCCTTCACCTCGGGGCCGAACATCAGCGTCGCCACGATCAAGACGATGCTGAACGCGAAGACGATCAACGCGCTGCGGCGAATGTGTTTCGGCGACAGGAAGGAGACGCCGAGCATCACGATGATCGACGGGATCAGGAACAGCACGTGGCGGTTGAAGAAGTGGAACGGATCGAGCCCGATTCGCGCCGCGACCGGCGGACTCGCGGCCAGCGAGAGAATGACGCCGGCGATAATCAGCGCCATCACGGCTGCCAGCAACAGACGGTCGACGGTCCACCACCACTCGCTGAGCGGGGTGCGTTGTTCGCGGGAGATCATGAGGAAGCCTCCTTCACGGGCTCGACCGAGCCTAGGGCCAGGACCAGATCGCGGAACCGATCACCGCGCTTTTCGAAATTCGGAAACTGATCGAACGAAGCGCAGGCTGGCGACAGCAGCACCACTGGCGCAGCAAGGCCGGACGCCGCGGCGTCGCGCAGCGCATCTGGCACGGCAGCTTCGAGCGTCCCGCTGAGCTCGTGCGGCACGGAGCCGAGCGTCGCGGCGAATTCCTGCGCCGCCTCGCCGATCAGATAGGCCTTGCGGACGCGCGGGAAGAACTCGCGCAGGGATTCGATGCCGCCGGTCTTCGGCTTGCCGCCGGCGATCCAGAAAATGTCGTCGAACGACGACAGTGCCCGCGCGGCAGCGTCCGCGTTGGTGCCCTTGGAGTCGTTGATGAACAGCACGTTGCCCCTGCGGCCGATCTGCTCCATGCGATGGGCGAGGCCGGGAAAGCTGCGCAGCCCTTTCTGCAGGGCATCCGGCGTGACACCGAGCGCCAGCACCGCGACCGACGCCGCGGCAGCATTCTGCGCGTTATGCCGACCGCGAAGCGAGCCGATATTGGCGATGCTGGCGATGCGACTGCGCGCACCATGCGCGGCGCGGACAATGTCCTCACCAGCAAGATAAACGCCATCGGAAAGTTCACGCTGAACCGACAGGCGCGTGACATTCTTTCCGGTTCGCGCGAGACGTTCCGCGATCGCGGCGCAAAACGGGTCGTCGACGCCGACAACAGCCACGCCAGGCCCCTTTACGCCCGCGACGAGGCGCTCCTTCACCTCGGCGTAATGCTCGATGGTGCCATGACGATCAAGATGATCCTCGGTGACGTTGAGCAGGATGCCGACGGTCGGATCGAGGGACGGCGTGAGGTCGATCTGGTAGGACGACATCTCGATCACATGCACGCGGCCCATGGCCGGAGGCTCCAGCGACAGGATCGCGGTGCCGATATTGCCGCCCATCTGCGCGTCGAGTCCGGCTTCGCGCACCAGATGCGCGATCAGCGCGGTCGTGGTGGACTTGCCGTTGGTGCCAGTGATGGCGACAAACGGCGCATCGGGCGCATGACGCCGCCGCTCGCGGCAGAACAGTTCGATATCGCCGATCACCTCGACGCCGGCGGCGCGGGCCAGCTTCACCGTCCAGTGCGGCTCGGGATGGGTCAGCGGCACGCCGGGCGTCAGCACCAGCGCGGCGAAATTCGCCCACGACACCGTGCGCAAATCGGCGGTGATGAAGCCGGCCTGCGCGGCCTGTGCAAGTCTGTCAACGCTGTCGTCGCTGGCGATGACTTCGGCGCCGCCCGCCTTCAGCGCATGGCAGCTCGCAAGGCCCGAGCCGCCAAGCCCGAACACCGCGACCGTCTTGCCTGCGAAGCTGGTGACAGGAATCACGGCGTCACCTCAGCTTCAACGTGGAGAGGCCGGCGAGCGCCAACATCACCGAAATGATCCAGAACCGGATCACGATCTGCGGCTCGGTCCAGCCGAGCTGCTCGAAGTGATGATGGATCGGCGCCATCTTGAAGATGCGCTTGCCGGTGAGCTTGAAGGACGCGACCTGCACGATGACCGACACTGCCTCGAGCACGAACAGACCGCCGATCACCGCGAGCACGATCTCATGCTTGGTGGCCACCGCGATCGCACCGAGCATACCACCAAGCGCCAGCGATCCGGTATCGCCCATGAAGATCGAGGCCGGCGGCGCGTTGAACCAGAGAAAACCAAGACCCGCGCCGAGCACCGCGCCGCAGAGCACGGCGAGCTCGCCGGTGCCCGCGACATAACGGATCTGCAGATATTCGGCGAACACCGCGTTGCCGACCAGATAGGCGATCAAGCCGAAACTCGCCGCCGCGATCATCACCGGCACGATGGCAAGACCATCGAGACCGTCGGTCAGGTTTACCGCATTGCCGGCACCGACGATGATGAACATGCCGAAGACGACATAGAACCAACCGATGTTGAGCGTGAATTCCTTGACGAACGGAATCGACAGCGCGGTCACCGACTGGTCGCGGCCGAACCACACCACGCAGGCGCAAGCGATCAGCGCAATCACGGCCTCGACCGCAAGACGCAACCGGCCGGAGAAGCCGGCGTCGGTCTGTTTGCTGACCTTAAGATAATCGTCATAGAACCCGACAAAGCCGAAACCGAGCGTCACCAGCAGCACGATCCAGATGTAGGGGCTGCGCAGATTGGCCCACAGCAGCGTCGAGACCACGAGACCGGACAGGATCATCAGCCCGCCCATGGTCGGCGTGCCCTTCTTGGTGACGAGATGGGTCGGCGGTCCGTCGGCGCGGATCGGCTGTCCCTTGCCCTGCGCCAGACGCAGATGATCAATGATCGACGGGCCAAACATGAAAACGAACAGCGCGGCGGTCACCATCGCTCCACCAGTGCGGAAGGTGATGTACCGGAAAACGTTGATGCCCGGAATGGTGCCAGCAAGATCAGTGAGCCAATAAAACATTCAAACCGCCTATCAATCGTCAAACGACGCCTTGCCGGGAAACCGTTTTTCGAGTGCCGTCACAATTGTTTTCATGCGAGAGCCGAGCGAGCCCTTGATCATGATCGCGTCGCCCGCGCCGAGCGCCGCCACGACCTGAGATTCCAGCGCGGCAGAGGTCTCGGCATAACCTCCTCGTCGCGGCGAGGGAAGCGCATCCCACAAGGAACGCATCAAAGGTCCGCAACAGAACACCGTATCGATTTTGTTGGCATCGATCGGCGCAACAAGCCCGCGATGCAGATCTGGACCGCCTGCGCCCAGTTCCAGCATGTCGCCGAGCACGGCAATACGCCGGCCTCGCGGGCCGATCTCGGCCTGGCCCAGCACATTGAGCGCCGCAGCCATCGAGGCCGGATTGGCGTTATAGCTCTCGTCGATCAGCGTCACGATGCCATGATCGAGCTCGAGCAATTGGCGCACGCCGCGTCCGGCCGCAGGCTTGAATTGCGACAGCGCGAGCGCCGACAGCGCGAGATCCGCGCCGACCAGCGAGGCCGCTGCCAGCACCGCCAGTGAGTTCATCGCCATGTGACGGCCCGGCACGCCGATCTTGTAGGTCACATCGTGACCCAGAATATTGGCATGCACCGCCGAGCAGATCGGATGCAGCGCGACGTCGATCAGCCGCGCCTCGGCGGCCTTGTCGGCGCCGAACGGCACGACGCGCGAGACGCCGGCGCGTTCGGCCTGCGCCGCCAGCCGGGCAAACTGCGAATTGTCGGCATTGAGCACCGCGGCGCCGCCGGGTTCGATGCCGCTGAAAATCTCAGCCTTGGCATCGGCGATCGCCTCGATCCCGGAGAAGAACTCCAGATGCACCGGCTCGACCGTGGTGATAATCGCCACATGCGGCCGCACCAACTTCACCAGCGGCTCGATCTCGCCGGCATGGTTCATGCCGATCTCGAAGATCGCGTATTGCGCAGAGACAGGGCAGCGCGCCAACGACAACGGCACGCCCCAATGATTGTTGAACGAGGCCACCGACGCATGAGTCTCGCCCTGCGCGCTGAACACGCTCCGCAGCGCCTCCTTGGTCGAGGTCTTGCCGACCGAGCCCGTCACCGCAACAATATGCGCCTGCGAGCGCGCCCGTGAAGCGCGCGCCAGATCGACGAGGCCGGAAAGAACATCGGGCACGACCAGCAGCGGCGGATCGGCGTCAAATTTCGCGCGATGCGACTGCGCGATTACCGCAAGACCCGCGCCGTTCTTCAACGCCGCCTCGACGAAATCGTGGCCGTCATGCAAGTCGCCCTTGATGGCGAAATAGGCTTCGCCCGGCGCAACGGTGCGGCTGTCGATGGAAATGCCGGTGATGACGTCAGGCAATGCGCCGCCGCGCACCGCCTGCATCGCGTCCGCCATCGCCGCAACGGTCCAGAGCGGTTGCGCGGTCATACGACAACCTCCGCCAGCGCTGCGCGGGCGGCTTCGTGATCGGAGAATGGCAACACTTCGTCGCCGACGATCTGCCCGGTCTCGTGCCCCTTGCCGGCGATCAGCAACGCATCGCCGGGCTGCAACTGTTCGACTGCAACGCGAATGGCTTGCGCGCGGTCACCGATCTCCTGCGCGCCCGGCGCAGCAGCCAGAATGGCGCCGCGGATCGCGGCCGGATTTTCACTGCGCGGATTGTCGTCGGTGACGATGACGGTGTCGGCGTTCTGCGCGGCAATCGCGCCCATCAGAGGACGCTTGCCGGTGTCGCGATCTCCGCCCGCGCCGAACACCACGACGAGCTTGCGCCGCGCATAAGGCCGCAGAGCCTCCAGCGCCTTGGCGAGCGCATCGGGCTTGTGCGCGTAGTCAATGAATACCGGCGCGCCATTGCGCTCCCCGACACATTCGAGCCGTCCCTTGGCGCCTTCCAGTTTCTCAAGCGCGGCGAACACCTTTTCGGCGTCACCGCCGGTGCCGATCGCGAGCCCGGCCGAGACCAGCGCGTTCTCGATCTGAAATTCGCCGACCAGCGGCAGGCGTACAGTACAAGTACGTCCCGCATGCTCGATCTCGATGATCTGCGCAAAGCCTTCGATCGCCGCGCTGCGCAGCCGGATCGCCTCGCCCTTGCGTCCCACCGTCATGATCTTCAGCCGCCGCGCACGCGCCGCCTCAATCACCGCGGCCGAATGCTCGTGATCGGCCGCGATCACCGCCGGACCGCCTTCCGCGACAAGATCGGTGAACAGCCGCAGCTTGGCCGCGAGATAATGCTCGACGCTCGGATGATAATCCATGTGATCGCGCGACAGATTGGTGAACGCACCGGCGGTGACGCGGACGCCATCGAGCCGATATTGATCGAGACCGTGGGAGGAGGCTTCCAGCGCCAGATGGGTCACGCCTTCGCCGGCGATCTCGTCCAGCGAGCGATGCAGCGAGATCGGATCCGGCGTGGTGAGCGATCCGTAGACCGTCCGTGCCGGCGAGACCAGACCGATAGTGCCGATACTGGCGGCGACGTGACCGAGGTGCAGCCAGATCTGCCGCGTGAACGCGGCGACAGAGGTCTTGCCGCTGGTGCCGGTGACGGCGGCGATCACCTGCGGCTGACGCGGATAGAACCGCGCGGCAGCGAGCGCGAGCGCTTTTCGCGGATTGGAGCTGGCGATAAAGACAACACGATTGTCGTTCGCGGGCAGGCGATCGCTCACCACGGCGGCGGCGCCCGCCGCGATGGCCTGATCGACGAAGCGCGCGCCATCCGTCTTCGCGCCGCTCAAGGCAAAGAACACGTTTCCGGGATGCACCGCGCGGCTGTCCACGGCAAGCCCGGTGATGGCGACCTCGGCGGCCTGCGCATTCACCACGGCGTCGCCGCTGAAAAGATCGCGAAGTTTCATTTGCTCCTGCCGGTCGGCGCGCGTCGGTGCGGTCTGGCGCCTACCGATTCTCCCTGGATGTCGCAAGAATAAGGCGTTCGGACGGCGGCAGATCGAAGCGCGGCGCAATTCCGAGCAGCGGCGCGATGCGCGCGATCACCTTGCCGCCGGTCGGCACCGCATTCCAGCCCGAGGTGATAAAACCATGGGTCTCCGGAAGCGGCTGCGGCTCGTCGAGCATCACCAGAAGCTGATATCGCGGATTGTCAGCCGGCAGGATCGCGGTGAAGCCGTTCAACACTTTCTTCTTGGCGTAACGGCCGTTGATGACCTTCTCCGCGGTGCCGGTCTTGCCGCCGATATAGTAGCCCTTCACATCGGCCTTGCGCGCGGTGCCAACTTCGGCGTTGAGACGCATCAGGAAGCGCATCTTCTCGCTGGTCTCGGGTTTGATGACGCGCTTGGCGAGTTTCATCGCCTCTTCCTCGCTGCGCTTGAGGAAGGTCGGCGGAATGAGATAGCCGCCATTGACCAGCGCATCGATGCCCATTACCGCCTGCAGCGGCGCCACCGCGATGCCGTGGCCGAACGCAATCGTCACGGTGTTGAGTTCGCCCCAGCGGCGCGGCAGCAGCGGCGACGCGCTCTCCGGCAATTCGGTACGCAGGCGCGTCATCTGCCCCATCTTGGCGAGGAACGCCTTGTGTCCCTCGACGCCCTGCTGAAGCGCGACGCGCGCGGCGCCCACGTTCGAGGAGTAGGTGAAGACCTCCTTGATGTTGATGAAGCGGCCGAGCGGATGGTCGTCGTGAATCTTGAACTTGCCGTAATGCAGCGGGCCGCGCGCATCCACCAGCGAGTTGAGGTTGATCTTACCGGAATCCAGCCCCATCGCCAGCGTGAAAGCCTTGAAGGTCGATCCCATTTCATACACGCCCGTAGTGAGGCGATTGATGCGGTCCGGATCGTTGGCCTCGCGCGGATTGTTGGGGTCGAAGTCCGGCAGCGACACCATCGCGACGATCTCGCCGGTACGCACATTGCTGACGATGCCGGAGGCGGCCTTGGCCTTGAATTTCTCCTTGGCCTTGAGCAATTCGTCGCGCAGCGCATGTTCGACGCGCAGATCGACCGCAAGCTCGATCGGCTCCTGCTGACGATCGTTGGCAAAGCCGGCGCGATGCAGATCGGCAAGGCCGTTGCCGTCGAGCCATTTCTCGATTCCGGCAATGCCCTGGTTGTCGATGTTGACGAGACCGATCAGATGGGCGACCTCCGCGCCGGTCGGATAGACCCGCTTGTTCTCGCGCAGGAAGCCGACGCCCGGCAGACCGAGACGAAACACATCTTTTTGCTGCTTCGGCGTCAGTTCGCGCTTGAGCCAGACGAACCCCTTGCGCGACGACAGGCGGTCGCGCACCTCGCCGGCGTCCAGATCGGGCAGCGTCGCCGTGAGCAGCTCAATCGCCTCGTCCTTGTCGATCAGGCGGCGCGGCTCGGCGAACAACGAGGGGGCTTTCACGTCGGTCGCGAGAATCTCGCCGTTCCGATCCAGAATATCCGGACGCGCGGTGGCGATGGCATCCTGCGACGCGGTCCGGCGCGTGCCGTGACTATCGCCAACCACCGCATACATCACCAGGCGCGCGCCGATGATGGCGAACACCGCCGAGAAGGCGAGGATCGCAAGCCCGACGCGCGCACGCGCCTTGGCGGCACGATCGACATTGCGGCCATAGAGCAGCGTCCGGATCAGGCGCTGCCGCCACGGCTCCGCGGGCCTTTCGACATTGAAAGCCTGATCCGTCACCGGGCACCCTCCGGCGCTGGAATGGAGCTCGTAATATTGTCCTGCTCGACAGTCTCGATCATCTTGCCGATCGGGTCCGGATCGTTCGGCCTGATGAAGCTCGGCGGACGCGGCGGCAGATTTTTGAGCTGACCGAACTGGGTGGGCTCGACCGGGCGTAGATCGAGATGGCGCTCGGCCAGACCCTGCAAACGTTTGGGAGAGGACAGCGTCGCCCATTCGGCGCGCAGGGTCGCGATATGGTTGCGTTCCTCGCGGATATCCGCGCGCAGGCGCAGCACGCGCTCGGTGCGCACCGTGGACTCCATCTTGATCCGGTAGACGTAGGCGGCGGCGAACACCAGCGCGCAGATGACGAAGAGGTGGATGAGTCTCACGACCGCCCTCCCCGCATCACGTTCGCCAGAATCGGCCATCCGAAAGCGGCATCCTCGGCATGAGCCGGCGCATCGGTACGCTCCGCCGCGCGCAGCTTGGCCGAGCGCGCGCGCGGATTGGCGGCGATCTCAGCCTCGTCGGCAACCACCGGCCGCTTGGTCAGGCTCATGAAACTCGGCGCGGCCTGCGCGGCGACCGGCAGATGCCGCGATCCGCCACCGCTCTTGCTGCGTGCGCCGATGAAATTCTTGACGATGCGGTCTTCCAGCGAATGAAACGAGACCACCACCAGCCGCCCGCCCGGCTTCAGCACCCGCTCGGACGCCGTCAGCGCGGTTTGCAGTTCGTCGAGTTCCTCATTGACGAAAATGCGCAGCGCCTGAAACGTGCGGGTCGCCGGATGGATCTCGCCGGGCTTGCTGCGCACCACGCGCGAGACGATGTCGGCAAGCGCGCGTGTGGTGGTGATCGGCGCCTCGCCGCGCGCCTTGACGATAGCTCGCGCCACCGCGCGCGAATGGCGCTCCTCGCCGAAGATATAGATGACATTGGCCAGATCGGTTTCCGACGCGCTCGCCACCACGTCGGCGGCGCTCGGACCATCCTGGCCCATCCGCATGTCGAGCGGGCCGTCATTGCGGAACGAAAAGCCCCGCTCGGCGCGGTCGAGTTGCATCGAGGAGACGCCGACATCCATCACCACGCCGTCGACCTGCGGCACGCCCTGATCGGCGCAGACCTGCGCCAGATTCGAAAAGCGGTCCTCGACCAGAGTAAGACGGCCGTCCGAACGATCGACCAGATCGAAGCCTTCGGCGATCGCGGTGCGGTCGCGGTCGATGGCGATGACCCGGGTGCCGGGCGCGCCCAGAATGGTGCGGCTATACCCCCCGGCCCCGAAGGTCGCATCGACATAAACACCGCCGGCGCGAGGCGCCAAAAACGCCACGGCCTCGCGACCGAGAACGGAGATATGGCGCGGCCGGTCGTCCTGGGTCATGGCGCACCCGGGCGGCCGGCGCAGCACCGGCCAGCGAAAGGAGACATGATGTGTCCGCGCGGCGCGCGGCCCGTCGCCGCGACGCTCGCCCGGCAAGCGGCCTCTCCAGAGGCGCCTTTCGGCGAAATCGCGTCGCAAACAGCATGTCTGCATGGAATTCCAGAGCCTGCCATGGAAATCTTGGGCACCACAGGAACCGCGATTGCCCGAATTCGGGCGCGATCCTTCACTCTTCAGTAACGGTAATTATTATTAAGGAATGGTTGACGGTGCCGGCTTCGGCGCCAGGATTCCGTCATGGATATTTTTTGCGCGACCCACGCGGCGGTGGATAACACCGCCGGTACGAGGCGTCAGCAATTGCGCCCAATTTGTGTGGGGCGATACTCACACCAGCGTCTGAGTGTCGCCGCTGTCCTGCCCTGTTTGGTTGCCACATGTCGCTTGAATCGTTTGCGTCCGCGAAACTTACCGGAAAGCCTGTACAGTTTTCGCTCTTCCGAAGGCTCAGAAGCGACATGGACTGCTTCATGCCAGACTCGTCCGTCGTTTCCGACGTGATGCCGTCTGTCAATTTCAACGACCGCAAGGGCGGTCGCGAACCCGATATGATCGTGCTGCACTACACCGGCATGTCCGACGCCGAGGGCGCGCTGACGCGCCTGACCAGCGCCGGCACCGATGTTTCGGCGCATTATGTCGTGATGGAAGACGGCAACATCCTTCAACTGGTGAAGGAAAGCGACCGCGCATGGCACGCCGGCGCGGCGTTCTGGGCCGGCGAGACCGATATCAATTCGTGCTCGATCGGCATCGAGATCGTCAATCGCGGCCACGACCTCGGCTATCCGGACTTTCCGCTGCGTCAGACCGCGGCCGTGATCGCTCTGAGCAAGGGCATCATGCTCCGCCGCAACATCGCAAAGCACCGCGTTCTGGCTCATTCGGATGTTGCCCCGGCCCGCAAGAAGGACCCGGGCGAGAAATTTCCCTGGCGCTTGCTGGCCGATTCCGGCGTCGGCCATTGGGTCGAACCTGCGCCGATCGTGTACAGCGAGCACAAGATGCTCGGCGCGAGCGGCGAGCAAGTGCTCGCCCTGCAGCGCGGCCTTGCCAATTACGGCTACGGAATCGAACTGACCGGCCAGTATGACAGCACCACCATGGATGCGGTGGCCGCGTTCCAGCGACACTTCCGCCCCGAACGGGTCGACGGCATCGCCGATCACTCGACGCTGATGACGCTGCAGAACCTGCTGGCGACTCTGCCCAAGGAAACCACCGTCGCCTGAGCGGATTTTCGCTCCGCGAAAGCTTCTTTCCCGGCATCGATGCTGCGCACCGCTTGACGCGGCGCGCGGGAGCCGCCATGTCGTCGGTGTCAGCCGGCCGGACGGCCGCTCCCGCAAGGATCGAAAGGTCGCGGGGGAGGAAAGTCCGGGCTCCATCGACATACGGTGCCGGATAACACCCGGCGGGGGCGACCCCAGGGAAAGTGCCACAGAGAACGAACCGCCTTCCCCGCCCGCAAGGGTGAGGACGGCAAGGGTGAAAAGGTGCGGTAAGAGCGCACCGCGTCGCTAGCAATAGGGACGGCATGGCAAACCCCACCGGGAGCAAAACCGAATAGGGATGGCAGCGCGAAAAGTTCGCTCTCGGGCGATAACTTCGCAGGGCGATGTCAGGCTCGCCGTCCGGGTAGGTTGCTTGAGGCGCAGGGCGATTGGCGCCAGAGAAGAGGGCCCGTCGGGGGGGGCGGGTCCGCGCGGGTACGCCCCTCAAGCCCCGGGTTTACGGGCGGGCTGACTTTTTTATTACCTCTGCATAACCTCCCTATTCCCTGTCAGGGGGGCGACAAGGGGGGGGCGGGCCCACCCCCGCCGGCCCCCTCGCCACGTTTGCAACGTGGGAAGCTAGTGCGCGTCGGCCGAGCCGGCGCCGGGCTTCGGCTTGCTGACGAAGATCGAGAGCAGGCTGAGCCCGAGATAGAAGAACGTCAGCAGGAAGAAGGCGTCGGCATAGCCCATCACCACCGCCTGACGATGCACCAGCAGCGAGAGCTGCTTGAGCGCCATCATCGGGGCGTCGCCCATGCCCTGGAAGCGCTGGGTGAACGAGTTGAGCAGATCGACCGCGGAGGCGTTGCCCCAGTTCACCGCGTCATGCAGCCGGCTGATATGCAGGTCGGTGCGATCGTCGAGCACGGTGTTGATCAGCGCAAGCCCGACCGCGCCGCCGAGATTGCGCGTCAGGTTGAACAGACCGGAGGCGTTCTTCATCCGCTCCGGCGCCAGCGTGCCGAGCGCGATGTTGTTGACCGGAATCATCGCCAGCATGATGCCGACGCCGCGCAGGATCTGCGGCCACAACAGTTCGTGGAAATCGTAATCCTTGGTCACCCAGGTCATCAGCCACGCGCCGGCGGCGAACAGCACCAGACCGGCGCCGATCATCGCGCGCGGATCGACCTTGTTCATCAGGCGGCCGACCAGCGGCGCGGTGAGGAACATCGCGGCGCCGGACACGAACATGGTCTCGCCGATCATGATCGGGCTGTAGCCGCGCACCTCGGCGAGATAACGCGGATAGAGATAGGTCAGGCCGTAGAGGCCCATGCCGACGCAGAACGAGAACAGCGATCCGATCGCGAAATTGCGGTCGGCGAAGGCGCGGATATCGACGATCGGCTCCTCTGCCGTCAGCACGCGATAGAAGAAGGCGACACCCGACACCACGCAGATCGCGGCGCAGATCGCCACCGAGTCATCCTGCAGCCATTCATATTGCGGGCCTTCCTCAAGCACGTACTCCATCGCGCCGAGAAAACCGGCCATGGTGAGCAGTCCCCACCAGTCGAACCGCGACAGCAGGTCGAAGTCCGGCTTGTCGAAATCGACCAGCGCCCAGACGCCGAGCGTGATGCCGATGCCGGGCACCACGTTGATGAAGAACAGCCAGTGCCACGACATCGCATCGGTGATGTAGCCGCCGATGGTCGGGCCGATGGTCGGCGCCAGCGTCGCGACGAGGCCGATCACCGGCGTCACGATGGCGAATTTGGAACGCGGAAAGATCGTATAGGCAGAGGCGAACACCGTCGGGATCATGCCGGCGCCGAGGAAGCCCTGTACCGCGCGCCACAGGATCATCTGATCGATCGATGAGGTGAGACCGCACAGGAAGCTTGCAACCGTGAATCCGCCGGCCGACAGCGCGAACAGAATGCGGGTGCCGAACGCGCGCGACAGGAATCCCGACAGCGGAATCGCGATCACCTCCGCGATCAGATAGGAGGTCTGCACCCACGACACTTCGTTGGAGGATGCCGAGAGGCCGGCTTGAATCTCAGCGAGCGAGGCCGAGACGATCTGGATGTCGAGGATCGACATGAACATGCCGAACACCATGATGACGAACGCCACCATCCGGCGCGGATCGATCCGCTCCGACGCTTCCGGCACCGCGCGCGAGGCGCCGCCGCCCTGCTCCATTGTGGTGCTCGCCATGGTCGATCCTCAGAGTCCGATCGAAAACAAGCTCGGCAAGTCAGCCTGTTGAAACATCGTCATGCCCGCGCATCGCCTTTTGTTACCGTCATTGCGAGGAGCGAAGCGACGAAGCAATCCGGTCCTGAACTCAGGCCCTCATCCTGAGGAGCGGCGATTTCGCCGCGTCTCGAAGGATGAGGCCACCTCACAAGCGCGCTCACGCGCGTCTTTGAGACCTCATGGTTCGAGACGTCGCTTTGCTCCTCCTCACCATGAGGAGTCCGAACCCTCACTTGATCGTGCCGGCCTGCGCGCCGCTCGGCGGCTTGGTGTTGACGCTGACCACGACCGACATGCCGGCGCGCAGCAGGTTCTCACGCGCCACGTCGCGCGGAATGCTGATCCGCACCGGCAGGCGCTGCACGATCTTGGTGAAATTGCCCGTCGCGTTGTCCGGCGGCAGCAGCGTGAACACCGAACCGGCGGCCGGCGCGACGCTCTGCACCGTGCCGGTGATCTTGCGGCGGCTGTAGGCATCGACCGAGATGTCGACCTTCTGTCCCGGCCGCAGGCGGGCGAGCTGGGTCTCCTTGAAATTCGCGTCGATATAGACATCGTCGAGCGGCACCAGATTGGCGAGCCGCTGGCCGGGCTGGATGTAGTCGCCGGAATTGACCATGCGGTTGGAGAACACGCCTTCGACCGGCGCGCGGATGGTGGTGAACGACAGATCGCGCTCGGCCTTCTCCAGCGCCGTCTTGAGTTCGGCAAGCTGGCCCTCGGCCTCGACCTTCTGCGCCTTGATCACGTCGATCTGCGCCTGCGCCGCCGCGAGCGTCGCCTGCGCGCCCTGAAGGGTCGCCACCGCCTGATCGCGCGCCGCCTTGGAGGTGTCGTACACCGCCTTGGAGGCGAAGCCCTTGTCGTTCAGGGTCTGCTGGCGCTGGAAGTCGGCCTCGGTGCGCTGGATCGCGGCATTGGCGGAATCGATCTGCGCCCTGGCCTGCTCCACCGCACTCTGCTGCGCCACGACCTGCTGGCCGATCCGCGCGATGGTCGCCTCCTGCGTGCCGATCTTGGCGCGGGCATTGTCCACCGCGATCCGGTAATCGCCGTCGTCGATCTTGAACAACAGATCGCCGGCCTTCACCTGCACGTTGTCGCCGACCGCGATCTTGGCGATGTAGCCCGCCACCTTGGCGCCGACCGTGGTGTTGTTGGCGCGGATATAGGCGTCGTCGGTGCTGACCATGAAGCGGCCGACCGTCACATAATGATAGCCGAAATAGACCGCCGCGAGCGCGACCAGCGCGCCGAGGCCCATCAGCAGCTTGCGCTTGCGGCCATTGGCCGGCGCCTTCTCCGCGGCGGCCTCCGAGCCGGCCGGCGGGGCATCGCCGGCGGGAACCTCGGCCTGGCGGCGGGCGGCGGGGTCTTCGGTCTCGAAATCCTGGACGGAATCATCCTGTACGGAGTCGCGCGCGGCGGCGCCGGGTTCCTGCCCGGGCGGGCCGCGATCCGGCCGGACAAGCCGGGCGATCCGATTGCGTGCTGAGCTGGCCATCTGTCGTGGTTTCCTTACTCATCCGAGGCGGCGTGGCGCCTGAAGGCGGCCGGCGTCCTGAACCTGCGACATTCTCTACCATTGACCGAACGGTTCGGTCAATATATTTAGGAATGACCGCTGAAAATGCTACCCCCTCCCGAGAAAGGGATTAGGGTTCCAGTTGCAGGAAGCTTTCCATATGAACGCCGCCCCCAACCTTCAGGTTCAGAGCCGGGATGATGACAGCGCCAAGCGCCGCCAGATTCTCGAGGGGGCCCGCCGCGTGTTCATGGATCTCGGCTTCGACGGCGCCAGCATGGGCGAGATCGCCCGCGCCGCCGGCGTCTCCAAGGGCACGCTCTACGTCTATTTCACCGACAAGAACGCGCTGTTCGAGGCGATCGTCGAGAAGGAATGCCATGACCACGGCATCACCGCGCTCGACATCGAATCGAAGGATGCCGGCAGCGCGCTGCGCCAGCTCGGTCAGGCCTATATGGAAGTGCTGTGCCGGCCCGAGGGCGGCTCCGCCGTCCGCACCGTGATGGCGATCGCCGAACGCATGCCCGATCTCGGCCGGCAGTATTACGGCAATGTGCCGGCGACCTGGTTCGGCAAGCTCGCCGACTATCTGCGCACCCAGGTGAAAGCCGGACATCTGGTCATCGAGAATTGCGACCTCGCCGCCGCACAGTTCATGCTGGCCTGTCAGGCCACGCTGTTCCTGCCCTTCATCTTCCAGGTGCGGCCGCCGCCGTCGAGCGAGCAGATCGCCACCGTGGTGGACAGCGCCACGCGCATGTTCCTCGCCGCCTATCGGCCGCCGGGGAAGTAGCGACTCAACCAGTTCAAATCCTCATCCTTCGAGACGCGCGCAAGAGCGCGCTCCTCAGGATGAGGCCTGTGCCATGTGATGACGCGCCATGGCGCCGTCTCGAACCATGAGGCCGCAGGGAAGTAACCGCTGGTCGTCCCGGCGCAGGCCGGGACCCATAACCCCTGCGGATGCTTGTGAAACGACAAGCCGGCGTCTTCATCGCAACGCCGGCGGCAATGGATCCCGGCCTGCGCCGGGACGACCACAAAACTCGAAATCAGTTGCGGTCGCGAATGTGCGACTCGTCCTCGATGCCGTCGTCATCGGCCGCGGCCCTGGCCTTGGCGCTCAGGGTGCGGCGGCCGCCGAGCGAGACCGAGCCGGTGACGCCGGGATCGCGCATGTCGCGCCCGGCATAGCCGCGCTGCCGCATCGCGCGCGCGGCGACCTCCTCGCCCGACATCGCCGCCGGCTTGCAGATGATGCGGCCGCTGGCGCGGCGCATCAGGTCCACGTGGATATGGTTGTAGTGATAGATATTGGCGCCGGGCGCGAGCACGGTGGTGAACTCGCGGCAGGCGCCAGCTTCGACATCGCGCAGGAAGCCCTGCTCTTCCGGCAATCCCTTCCAGCCGTCCTGCACCGAAATGCGCCGGCCGTCGGACAGCGTGAAGGCGGCGATGTCGAGCGCGTTGCCGAACGCATGCTCGGAAATATGCGCGTTCGGATTGCCGTTCATGCCGCGGCAGGAATAGGCGGAAATCTGCTTGATCTCGACCACGCGCGCGCCGAACCAGCGCACGGCGGCGGGCTGCACGCTTTCGTTGATCCAGCGATCGAGCACCGAGACGATCGGGCACGCCAGCGTCGCGGCGGGCTTCAGCGCGACCGGGCCGACCGCATTCACCGGATTGCCGGGTCCGAGCCGCGGCTGCGAATAAGACGGCTGCGCCGGATAAGAGGGCTGCGCGGGATACGGCGCGCGTTGCGGCGCTGCGTTCGGATAGCGCGGCGCGGGTTCGTCGATCGCGGCGGCGTCCATATCATCGGACGGCGCGACGCCGGGCGCGTTCAGCGATGTCGGCGCGGCCGATGGCGGGCGATAGCCCGGCTGCTGGTAACCCGGCTGTTGATAGGATGGCTGTTGATAGGACGGTTGCGAGACCGGCCAGCGCGGCTGGCCGGCGCCGACGCTGCCCGGCGGCCGCAGATCGTCGGCATAGCCGAGCGAACTGTTGGCCTCGCCGAACGCCGCGACCTTGAGCGGGAATTCCGCCCCGCACACGCCCGGTCCGGAGATCGGATTGATCCGCACCAGGTCCTGCGTCTCTTTCACCGCACCCGATTTCAGGCATGCGGCTTCCGCCTCGGCGCGCCAGGGTTCGCGTTCAGCCTGGAAAAAACCACGGCCGCAACCCGCCAGCGAGACGAGGACAAGGGAGCCGACAAGATACAAACGAACTCCGCGCGTCATTGGCGCAGGTTCGGCGAATAAACTTAAGGACTTATCAACGCGTTGTTTTTCAGAGATTTTTAACCATGCCGCAGCGCCGCGATCCACAGGCCGGCCGATAGAGCAGCGGGCCTGACCTTTTTCCGCCGGAAACCGCTTGCTAGCCTTGCGCGTTGCACCCACCAGCGACGCGAACCTGGGAGCCTGCCATGACTTTCGGTAGCAGTCTGAGTGTCGTGACGGCCTATGTCAGCATGGCCCTTGTCGGGGCGATCGTGCTGGGCCTGCTGTAAACCCTTCCGCCGTCAAATCCTGTTGCAAAAATCCGGCGTGTCCCGGCGCATCGGCTATGCCCGGGCGCATTTTCATTTAAGCTGACCTGTGGGACGCTCTCATCGCGAGGGCGAAGGCGGGGCGAGACCGGGGCGTGACGCGCAAGGTATGGCTATCGGCCATCGGTCTGATGTGCGGCGTGCTGCTCGGCAGCGCCGAGGGCCGCGCGCAGACGCAGGACAATGCCGTCCAGCCGCCCGCGCAGATGAGTCCGGTGCAAGCGGACGCTCCACCGACGGACCCCGCGCAGGCAGGCGCCGCGCAACCCGATTCCACGCCAGCAAACTCGACGATGCTGCCGGCCGCCGGCGAGCCGATCGGCAATGTCGCCACCGTGAGCGGCAGCGCCACGCTGTCGCGCTTCGGCAATTCCACCACGCTGAAAGTAGACGACGACATCTATCTCGGCGACACGTTGCAGACCGGCGCGGACGGCGCGCTCGGCATCACCTTCAACGACGCGACCACGTTCAACCTCAGCGCCAATTCCAACATCGTGGTCGACAACTTCGTCTATGAGGACGGCGGCAAGAAAAACTCCGCGCTGTTCAATGTCGCGCGCGGCACCGTCGCCTTCGTCGCCAGCGCGGTGGCCAAGACCGGCGACATGAAAATCACCACGCCGACCGCGACGCTCGGCATTCGCGGCACCACCGGCGTGATCGAGGTGCCGGACAACGCCGCGCCGGGCGGCAACGATGTCGCGATCAAGCTTTATCCGGATCAGGACGGCCGCGTCGGCCGCATCGAGGTGCACGGCCGCGACGGCGCGCGGCTCGGCCTATTGTCGCAGGCGGCGAGCGGCTTCGCCGTTCGCGCCGCAATGGGCGGGCGCTTCATCGCCGCGCCGTTGCAGATTTCCGCGCAGCAGGCGATGCGCGATCGCGGCTTCGTGCGGCAATTGCATGCCTCGCAGGGCATCGGCCGCCAGATCGTGACGCGGCAGCGCGAATTGCGGCAGCAGAACTTCTCGCGGCAGCCCGGCATGCAGCAACGCCCCGGCCTACAGCAGCGCCAGCCCAACATGCAGCGGCAACCGGGACAACCGAACATGCAGCGTCCCGGTCAGCAGCAGCCGAACATGCAGCGTCAGCCGGGCCAGCCGCGTCAACCCAACATGCGCCAGCCGGGACAGCCGACAACGCCGGGCAACATGCGTCCGGGCGCAACGCAGCCGCCGGGCACGACGCGGCCATCGGGCACGACGCGCCCCGGCGCGATGCCATCGCACGGCGCGCGGACACCGGGAGGGATGCAGCCCGGCACACGACTGCCCGGCGGAATTCAACAACCCGGCACCAGACCATCCGGCGCAATGCATTTGCCAAACACAAGAACGCCCGGTGCGATCCAGCCGCCGGCGATACGGACACCCGGCGCGATACCGCAGCCCCATTCGGGATTCCCCTCGATCCCGGGTTTGTCCGGCCAGCGTCTGGGGATTCCGAACATTCCCGGCATGCCGCGCGCCGTGACCACGCCGGCGACACCGCGCCTGCCCTCGACGCAACGCGCGCCCGCGATGCGCGCCCCCACCCTACAACGCGCGCCGCAGACGCCGGTCAAACGGCTGCCGCTGCCGCCCGGCACGAAACTGCCCAAAGAAAACCGCTAACGCGGTTTTGCATCTGCCGCGCTCTGGTGCATTGTCGCGCCCCTGACCGGAGCGGCGAGCGGAGACAGGATGCGGCTGAAATACGTTGTGCTCGGAGCGATCGTGCTTGCGGGATCGTTCTACGCCAGCCTGAAGGCGATGGACTATCTGTGGCCACGCGCGGTGCAGAAGCCGGTGCTGGCGAGCCTGCCACCGCTGCCGCCGGTCTCCAGCAAATCGGAGATCGTCGCGCCGGTCGCCATCGCGCTTTCCTCCATCGGAGCCGCGCTCGACCGCGCCGCACCGCGCGACTTCGGCGGCAAGGCCGATAATCCGATCCGCCAGATTCTCTCCAATGCCGATATCAACTGGACGGTGTCGCGCGGCCCGTTCGTCACCGGCGCGGCGCAGAACGCGCTGACGGTCTCGACCCCGCTCGAGGGCAAGCTCACCGTGCTCGGCTCGCTCAACACCGCCGCCGGCAGCCAGCTCAACAACGCCATCGGCAATCTGCTCGGCGGCGATGCCGCCAAGAAGATCGGCAGCATCTCGATCAAGTCGATCAACGCCAATGCCGCGATCCGCGGGTCGGCGGCGATGACCGCACGGCCGCAGATCGTGCCGAACTGGCGCATCGATCCGAGACTCACCGCGCAGGTCAATCTCGGCGACACCAGCCTCACGGTCGCGGGCGCCAGAGTCGCGGTGCCGGCGCAGGTCAAGCCGATGCTCGACAAGACCGTGAATGAACAGATCGAGCGATTGCAGCAGCGGCTGCGCAGCGACACCACGCTGGAGCAGCGCGCGCGGCGCGAATGGGACAAGATGTGCCGCTCGATCGCGCTGCCGCCCGCCGCCGCGGGCCTGCCACCGCTCTATCTTGAAATGCGCCCGGTCAACGCCTTCGCCGCGCAGCCGCGCATCGATGCCCGCAACGTCACGCTGCTGCTCGGCCTGCAGGCCGAGACGCGGATCGTCGCGGCGCAGACCAAGCCGCAATGTCCGTTCCCGGCGACGCTCGCTATCGTGCCGCCGACCGACGGCCGCATCAACATCGCGGTGCCGATCGATCTGTCGTTCGACGAGGTCAGCCGCATCGTGCAATCGCAGCTCAAGGGCCGCAGCTTCCCCGACAATGGCGAGGGGCCGGTCAGCGTCACGGTGAAGAGCGCCGCCGTCGATGCCGCGGGCGACCGCCTTCTGATCTCGCTGCTGGTCAACGCGCGCGAGAAGAAAAGCTTCTTCGGCTTCGGCACCGACGCCACGGTGCGGATCTGGGGCCGCCCGGTGCTCGACCAACAACACCAGATCCTGAAGCTGACCGATCTCGACGTCGCGGTCGAAGCCGATGGCGGTTTCGGTCTGGTCGGCGCGGCGGCGCAGATGGCGACGCCTTACCTCAAGGACGCGCTGGCGCAGAACGCCACGATCGATCTGAAAACGCTCGCCGCCAATGCGCAGCAGAGACTGGCGGCGCTGATCACCGACATGCGCGCCAATGACGATGGCCTGCGCATCGAGGCCGCGGTGACCGATCTTCGCCTCGGCAACATCGCCTTCGATTCAAAAACGCTGCGCGTGCTGGCCGAAGTGTCGGGCACGATCAACGTGGACGTCACCGCGCTGCCGCGCTGACCGCCCCCCGCACGACATGCGCGAAATCCGCCGCCGGTGGCGGCCCTCCACCGTTTTTTACCTCATAAGTCATTGAAACTCGGCGACAAATCCCGCGACATGATCTTTCCACAATCTGCCGGCAACACGCGCTTTTCGCGTGTCGCACAGATGCGGCGCAACGCCCGCGCGGCGATTGCAGGTCATGACGAATGCAGTCGATGGCTTGCCGGGCCCTATCGGATTTGAGGACCTCACCATGAAACGTCTGGCGCTGGCCGCCTTTGCGGTGCTTTGCGTGATCCCGTCGGCCCTCGCGCAAAGCGCACAGTATCAGGCCATGGTCGAAAGCCACGCCGCCGCCAACGGCCTGCCTCCGTCTCTGGTCCATCGCGTCATCATGCGCGAGAGCCGCTACAATCCACACGCCGTCAGCCGCGGCAATTACGGCATGATGCAGATCAAGCTGCAGACCGCGCGCGGCCTCGGCTACACCGGCACCGCGCAGGGCCTGCTCGATCCCGAAACCAACCTGACCTATGCGGTGAAGTATCTTGCCGGCGCCTATCGCGCCGCCGGCGGCAATCACGATCGCGCCGTGCGCTACTACGCCAGCGGCTATTATTACGCCGCCAAGCGCCAGCGCATGATGAATGCCAACGCCGAACTGATGCCGATCAACCTGCTCGAGCAGACCACCGTCGCGCAGCCGCCGCGACGTCACCGCCGCCATCACCGCAGCGCGAACTGACGGACAAAGCCATCAATCGTCATGGCCGGATTTATTCCGGCCATCCACGTCTTGTTGTGCTGAACCTTGGTCAAGGCGTGGATGCCCGGGACAAGCCCGGGCATGACGGTGTGGCGGTTGCGGCGAGCAATATTGATCCTCATCCTGAGGAGCATCGCGCAGCGATGCGTCTCGAAGGATGAGGATACGAAACCCCTCCAACGATTTCAGATATGCGGCCTCATGGTTCGATACGGCGCCATGGCGCGTCGAAAGACGCGCGTAAACACGCCGATGGCGCCTCCTCACCATGAGGAGCGGCTTCAAATCTGCGCGGCGGGGTCCTGCGACTGCTGGGTGATGGGGTGCGGACGACCATTGTCGTCGATCGCGACATAGGTGAAGTTGCCGTCCGTCACCAGAATGGTATCGGTCTCGTTGCGCCGCTGCACCCAGGCCTCGACATGCACCGTCATCGAGGTGCGGCCGACCCGCACCGTCGAGCCATAGACCGAGACCACATCGCCGACAAAGACCGGCTTGCGGAAGGTCATCGCCTCGATCGCGACGGTGACATTACGCGTCAGCGTGGTCTTGTAAGCGAAGATCGCGCCGGCGAGGTCCATCTGGCTGAGCAGCCAGCCGCCGAAGATGTCGCCATTCTGGTTGGTGTCGGCCGGCATCGCCAGCGTGCGGATCGACAGCACGCCCTTCGGCCCGGTCGGGATCGGCGGCGCGCCGCGAATGCTTTGCGAGTCACTCATCGTTCAATGTTCCGGCCAAATCAACGAAAGGTCATCCAGCCGGCATCCGGCTTGAAGCGGTCGCCATACTTCGACGCCAGCGTGGCGAGCGCGTTGGAGACGTTCTCCGGCCCGCGCGTGCGCGCGTAATTGAGCGGCCCGCCGCGGAACGGCGCATAACCGGTACCGAAGATCATCGCGCCATCGACGACGTCGGCGTTATCGACGATGCCCTCGCGCAGGCAGGCGACGCAGACGTTCGACATCGGCAGGATCAGGCGGTCGATCATCTCCGGCGTCGGCTGCACGGCGGGCGGCATCTTCTGCACCTTGCCGTCCTTCCAGTGATAGAAGCCGCGGCCGGTCTTGCGGCCGAGCTCGCCCTTGTTGACCTTCTCGCGCAGCCAGTCCGGCGCGGGCGGCAGCGCGTCGCCGAATTTCGAGCGCAGCATGTCGCCGACCGCAAGACAGATATCGAGACCGACCTGATCGGCAAGTTCGATCGGCCCCATCGGCATGCCGAACTTCTCGGCGGCGGCGTCGATGGTGGTCTTGTCGATCTTCTCGTCCATCATCACCATCGCTTCCAGCATGTACGGCGTCAGCGCGCGGTTGACGAGGAATCCCGGCGAACTCTTGACCGGCAGCGGCAGGCGGTCGATGCCGCCGACAAATCGCATCGCGGCGGCCAGCACCTGCGGATCGGCCATGTCGTGGCTGACGACCTCGACCAGTTGCAGACGCGACACCGGATTGAAGAAGTGGATGCCGACCAGGCGTTCGGGATTCTTCAGCGTGGTGCGCAGATCCTGCAGCGGAATGCTGGAGGTGTTGGTGGCGAGGATGCAATCCGGCTTCATCACCGGCTCGAGCCCGGCATAAACCTTCTGCTTGAGTTCAAGCTTCTCGGGCACCGCCTCGATGATCAGGTCGGCATTGCGTACGCCCTCGCCGGTCAGATCCGGCATCAGACGGTCGAGCGCGTCGCGCACCAGGATCTTCTTGCGGATGATCTTGCTGTAAAGATCCGCCGCGCGCTTGATCGCGCCGGCGATCGGCTCCGGCTTCATGTCGGCGAGCGTGACGCGCAGGCCCTGATTGGCGCACCAGGCGGCGATGTCGCCGCCCATCGCGCCGGCGCCGATGACATGGACATGGCGCATGGTGTTCTTGCCGCCGGCGAGTTTCTTCATCTCGTCGCGCAGGAAGAACACGCGGATCAGATTCTGCGCGGTCGGCGTCACCATCAGATCGGCGAACGAAGCTTTCTCCGCCGCGAGCATGGCGCGGCGGTCGCCGCCGTGCCTCTCCCACAGATCGATCAGTGCGTAAGGCGCGGGATAGTGTTCCTGCGGCGCGGTCTTCCTCGCTTCGCGGCGCATGCGCGAGGCCAGCAGCTTGCGCGCCGGCGCCAGATTCAGCAGCGAAACCATCGCGCCCGGCTTGGCGCGCCTGAGACGGCCGAACACCGCGTCCTTCACCGCGGCGCGCACATGGCGCTCCTGCGTCACCGCATCGACGAGGCCGAGCGACTTGGCGCGGCGCGCGTCGATGGTCTTGCCGGTCAGCATCATCGTCATCGCCTCGACCGGATTGACCAGATGGGTGAAGCGCGCGGTGCCGCCGAGGCCCGGATGCAGACCGAGCAGCACCTCGGGGAAACCGAAGCGGGCATTGTCGACGGCGATGCGCATGTTGCAGGCGAGCGCAACCTCAAGGCCGCCGCCGAGACAGAAGCCGTGGATCACCGCCACGGTCGGAATACGCAAGGCTTCGAGCCGGTCGATGATCTGGTGGCCGCGATGCAGCTGCGACTCCACCGCGCGCGCATCGCTGACGCCGCGAAACTCGGTGACATCGGCCCCGGCGATGAAGCCGGAGCTTTTGGCCGAACGCAGCACGAGGCCCGACGGCCGCTCGCTCTCCAGCGCGGTGAGGATCTGGCCGAACTCCTCGATCATCGCGCCGGACAGCGTGTTGGTGCTGGCGCCCTCGCGGTCGAACAATAGCCAGGCGATGCCGTCCTCGTCGCGGGTCAGTTTGAAATTCGGCGAGGAGCTTGGCTGCGGCGCGGGACCGAGCTCGAGCACCCGATCCTGCAGAACGTCCATGATCTTGCTGTCCATGACCGTTCCTTACACCGTTTCAATGAGCATGGCGCCGCCGAGGCCGCCGCCGATGCATTCCGTTGCGATGCCCCGCTTGGTGCCGAGGCGCTTCATGGCGTTGACCAGATGCAGCACGATGCGGTTGCCGCTGGTGCCGACCGGATGGCCGAGGCTGATCGCGCCGCCATCGACATTGAGTTTGGCGTGATCGATCTGCCCGGCCGCGCCGGGAAGACCGAGCACCTCGCGGCAGAACGTGTCGTCGTTCCACGCGGCGAGGCAGGCGAGGAGTTGCGCGGCGAACGCCTCGTTGATCTCCCAGGTGTCGATCTCCTGCAGCGTCAGATTGTGCTTCTTGAGGAGCTTGGTCGCCGACATCACCGGGCCGAAGCCCATGATGGCAGGATCGAGCCCAGCCCAGGCGCTGTCCTTGATCACGGCTTTCGGGGTGAGGCCATGCTTCGCCACCGCCTCTTCCGAAGCGAGAATGATCCAGCACGCGCCGTCGGTGATCTGCGAGGAATTGCCCGGCGTCACCTGCCCCCATGGCCGTTCGAACACCGGCCGCAGCTTGGCAAGCTTCTCCATCGAGGAATCGGCGCGCACGCCATCATCGTGGTCGTAGAACTTGCCGTCGCGCGCAAAGGCAATCTCGATTTCGTTCTTGAGATAGCCCTGCTCCTGCGCGCGCGCGAGACGCTGGTGGCTCTCCACCGCATAGGCGTCGGACTGCTCGCGCGTCACGCCCATCAGATGCGCGACCACTTCGGCGGTCTGGCCCATGTTGAGGTCGGTGACGGGATCGGTGAGACCGCGCTCCAGCCCGATCACCGGGTTGAAATAGGACGGCCGCACTTTCAGGAACGCGGCGAGCTTGCTGAAGGTGGTGCGCGCGGTGGCGAATTTCGCGAACCAGCGCACGCCCGATTGCGGAAACACGAGCGGGGCGTAGCTCAGCGCCTCGGTGCCGCCGGCGAGGATCATGTCGGCGTCGCCCGCCTCGATATAACGATACGCGGTGTCGATCGACTGCATGCCGGAGCCGCAATTGATCTGCACCGTGAAGGACACCATCTCCTCGCCCATGCCGAGCCGCAGCGCGGCGACGCGCGCCGGGTTCATCTCGTCGGCGATGACGTTGACGCAGCCGAGAATGACCTGATCGAACGCGCTCGGCGCGAACGGCTGCCGCGCCAGCAGCGGGCGTCCCGCCTGCACCGCGAGATCGACCGGCGTGAAGGGTCCGGGGCCGCCTTGCGCCTTGAGAAAAGGCGTTCGGCTGCCGTCGATGATATAAACAGGGCGCGCCATCAGCTTGCCGCTCTTTCAGGGGTTGTCTGTTTCGGATGATGTTGATGGGAAATCGGCGACAGCGCCTCCGGCGCGAAATCGTCGACATTGATGACTTTCATCACAGCCTCATGCGCCGCCTGGATACGCTCGCCCTCTTCCGGCGTGAGAATGCCGCGTTTGACCGCCTCGTTCCAGTCGCGCACGCGCGCGGCGCGCAACCGTTTCTCCAGCGCGTCATTGGCGGTGACGAGGCGGAAGGCGCGCTCCAGCCGCGCCAGCGGGCCATCGTCATCGGCCGGCGGCTGATAGAGGCCCGACGTGAGACGGTCGCGCGCCGCCGATGGCTCGAGGACCATCTGCGCGCAGCGGTGCACCATTTTGTCGGACGGGCCGAGCGGATTGGCACCGAGCGGCTGCACGATGAATTTCAAAAGCCACGCAACCGGACGGTTCGGCAGATTGGCCAGCACCTCGGCGAAACGATTCTCGATGGTGCGGATGCCATTCGCCATCACCCATTGCAGCGCAGGAAGATCCTCCGGCTGACGGCCTTCGTCCTCCCACCGCTTGAGCGCGGCGGAGAGCAGATAGAGCTCGGAGAGAATATCGCCGAACCGCGCCGACAGCATCTCCTTGCGCTTGAGCGCGCCGCCGAGCGTGAGCAGCGCCATGTCGGCGCATAGCGCGAACGCGGTGGAGTAACGCGAGAGCTGGCGGTAATAGCCCGTCGCGGCGCCCGCCTCCGGCGCCGGTGCAAACAGACCGCCGGTCCAGCTTCGTCCCCAGGCGCGGAACAGGTTGATGAAGGCATGGCCGACATGCTTCCAGAATGCGCTGTCGAACGCCTCCAGCCCCGCTGTCTGGTCCGGATTGCCGATCGCGTTGATTTCCTCCAGCAGATAGGGATGCGCGCGCGTCGCGCCCTGCCCGAACACAATCAAATTGCGCGTCAGGATATTCGCGCCTTCCACCGTGATCGCCACCGGCACCGAGCGATAGAGATTGCCCATGTAATTCTGCGGGCCGTCGATCACCGCCTTGCCGCCGTGAATGTCCATCGCGTCGTCGACCACGATGCGCAGCCGCTCGGTGGCGTGCAGCTTCATGATGCCGGAGATCACCGCCGGGTGTTTGCCCTGATTGAGCGCGGCGCAGGTCAGCCGCCGCGCGGCGTCGAGCTGATAGGCGGTGCCGGCGATCCGCGCCAGCGGCTCCTCGATACCCTCGAACCTGCCGATCGGCACCTTGAACTGCTCGCGCACCCGCGCATAGGCACCGGCGGTGCGCGCGCAATAGGCCGCGCCGGACGCCGACTGCGACGGCAGCGAAATGCCGCGCCCGGCAGCGAGCGCGCTCATCAGCATCTTCCAGCCCTGCCCGATGCGCGCCTGCCCGCCGATCACATAGTCCATCGGCACGAACACGTCCTTGCCCCAGTTCGGGCCGTTCTGAAACACCTGCATCGCCGGCAGATGGCGACGGCCGATGCTGACGCCGGGCAGATCGGTCGGGATCAATGCCACGGTGATGCCGAGGTCTTCCTGATTGCCGATCAGATGATCGGGATCGCGCGCCTTGAAGGCGAGGCCGAGCAGCGTCGCCACCGGCCCGAGCGTGATGTAACGCTTGTGCCAGTTGAGGCGCAGGCCGAGCACCTCCTTGCCTTCGAACATACCCTTGCAGATCACGCCGGTATCGACCATCGAGGCGGCGTCGGAGCCGGCATCGGGACTGGTGAGACCGAAGCACGGAATCTCGCGGCCTTCGGCGAGACCCGGCAACCATTTGTCCTGCTGCTCCCGGGTGCCGAATTTCATCAGCAGTTCGCCCGGCCCGAGCGAGTTCGGCACCATCACGCTGACGGCTGCGGTGATCGAGCGCGATGACAGCTTGCGGATCACTTCGGAATGCGCGAACGGCGAGAAGCCGAGCCCGCCGAATTCCTTCGGAATGATCATGCCGAGGAATTTGTTGCGCTTGATGAACTCCCACACCTCCGGCGGCAAATCGCGCCATTCCCAGGTGACTTTCCAGTCGTCCACCATGGCGCACAGCTCTTCGACCGGGCCGCTCAGGAACGCGACTTCCTCGTCGGTCAGCTTGGCCGGCGCGGTCGCCAGCAGCTTCGACCAGTCGGGATTGCCGGTAAACAGGTCCGCGTCCCACCACACGTCGCCGGCTTCCAGCGCCTCGCGCTCGGTATCGGACATCGAGGGCAGCGCCTTGTGCGCCCAGGCAAAGATCGGTCGCGTGAGGACATCGCGGCGGAAGGAAAAACTCATGGACGATCCTCTCTTCAGAAGGCCCGACCGGGCGAAGCGCGCGGGATTTGCGTTCGCCTTCAGCCAGACCGACATCCGGCTGCGGAACGCCGGACGATCAACTGCCAAAATCAGCCTATACGTCTAAATCCTGACAAATCCTGATAGCCCCCGCCTGCGATACATCAAATGTCTGCGGCACGCCAAAATCCACATCGATCCCGATATCGAGGCCTCACTTATACAGGAAGCCGCTGATTCTTTCAGGTGTCTTGCAGGCGTCCTGCGCCCTCGGCATCGCCCGATCCCAAACATCTTGACATGTCAGGCCGCCTTGAATTCGGCGGACCCGGAAAAGTTTCATCACGATCGCGTCGCCATGACGCAATTATGACGCAGCGCCCATTTCACCGGCAAGGAACCTGCATGGTCTTCGCCAGTTGTCGCGGCGAACTCACCGCACAGGAGATTGTTGTAATGGGTAGTCTGACCGACAAGTTGAAGGGCAACGCGAACGAGGCGATCGGCAAGGCCAAGCAGGGTCTCGGTGAAGCCACCGGCTCGGCGAAATTGCAGGGCGAAGGCGCGCTGCAGGAAGCCAAGGGCCATGTGCAGAAGGCCGTGGGCGACGCCAAGGAAGCCACCAAGGACGCCGCCAACAAGGCGGCCGACGCCGCCAACCGCAAGCTGTAATCGCGCGTCATTCGCGATCAACGAAAGGCCGGTCCCCAGGACCGGTCTTTCTGCTGCGCGAGGCACAGACAGCTACCGAGTTTCGCGCCGTTCGGAACTATCGTCGTCATGGCCAGATTTATTCCGGCCATCCACGCCTTGTTTTACCGAACATCCGATGAGGACGTGGATGCCCGTGACAAAAAGGCGTTCACGCCCGTCTTCGCCCGGGCATGACGAGTTTGCTGATTCCGTCTAAACCAACCCCACTCTACAACGCGCCTTCGGCTTTCAGCACCTCATGCGCGGCCTTGAAAGCCTCCAGTCCCGCGGGCACGCCGCAATAGGCGGTGGCGTGAATCAGGATTTCCTTGATCTCCTCGACGCTGACGCCGTTGGTCAGCGCGCCGCGCACATGAAGCTTCAATTCGGCCGGCTGCTTCAGCGCGGTCAGCATCGCCAGATTGATCATGCTGCGGGCCTTGCGATCGAGCCCCGGCCGCGTCCAGGCATGGCCCCAGCACCACTCCGTGGTGATGGTCTGAAACGCCATCATGAAATCGTCGGCTTTGGCGATGCTGCCGTCGACATAATCGGCGCCCAGCACCTCGCGGCGGACCTTCAGGCCCTCCTTGAATTTTTCGCTCTCGCTCATTGTCGGTCCTTGTGATCGTCCGTTCCGGGTTTGACGTAGGTCAACGCCATTTCATACCGTCGCCGCGATAGTCGGCAAGCGAATCCTCGATCCACACATTCTTCAAAGCCGTGGCCCAACATGCAGCATGTTACCGGCATTTTCGCCGCCGCATTTCTCGCCGTCATGGCAACGACCGCAGCGCAGGCGATCTCGCCGGCCGAACAGCGCGGCAAGACGCTGGCGCTGACCTATTGCGCCAAATGCCACGCGGTCGATCGTCATTCGGAAAGCCCGCTGAAGATCGCGCCGCCGTTCCGCACGCTGCACACCAGATATCCGATCGATGAACTGGGCGAAGCGCTGGCGGAAGGCATCGACACCGGCCATCCGACCATGCCGATGTTCCGCTTCGAGCCGGATCAGGTCAACGATCTGCTCGCCTATCTGCGCACGCTGGAATAGATCGTCATCGAACGTTTCACGTTTGACGAAAATAGCTTTGTCGTCATGGCCGGGCATAACCTGTCGAAGACGGGCGTGAACGCCCTTTTGTCCCGGCCATCCACGTTTTCTGTCATTAAAATCCCAAGACGTGGATGCCCGGCATAAAGCCGGGCATGACGAGTTGCTGATTCCAGCTAAATTCAATCGCTCAGCGTTTGGCGAGATCCAGCGAGACCAGACACAGATCGAGATCCTCCGCGCTGGTCTTCACGTCGAAGCCGAGCTTGCGGCACATGTCCAGCATGGTGGTGTTTTCCTGCAGCACCTCGCCGGAAATCCGCTTCAGCCCCTCGGCGCGGGCGTAGTCGATGATCAACTCCATCAACACCCAGCCAAGGCCCCGCCCCTTCAGATCGGAGCGCAGCAGAATGGCGTATTCGCCGGTCTCGTAGATCGAGTCGGAATGAATCCGCACCGCGCCGATCATTTCGCGGGTCTGTTCGTCCAGCGCGATGAACGCCATGGCGCGGGCGTAATCGATCTGCGTCAGGCGGGCGATGAAGGCATGGCTGAAATCCCCCACCGCGGAGAAGAACCGCAGCCGCAGATCCTCCGGCGTGACATGGTGGAAGAACTCGCGTAGCAGCGGTTCGTCGTCCGGACGCATCGGCCGGATCAGAACCTCCCAGCCGTCCCTCAGCATCATGCGGCGCTGCCATTCCGACGGATAGGGCCGCACGGCGAAATTGGCGTTGCCGGGACCGGAGAATTTGCGCTCGGCGGCGCCGACCGCGACGCGCACATCGACCGCCAGCACGCCGTTCTGATCGGCCAGCAACGGATTGATGTCGAGCTCCTTGACCTGCGGCACGTCGGCCGCGAGCTGCGCCAGCTTCACCAGCGTCAGCGCGACCTCGTCGTCCTTCACCGCCGGCACGTCGCGATAAGCGCGCAGCAAACGCGAGACGCGAGTGCGGCCGATCAGATCGCGCGCCAGCACCATATCGAGCGGCGGCAGCGCCAGCGCCTTGTCGTTGATCACCTCGACGGCGGTGCCGCCGCGGCCGAACACGATCACCGGACCAAAGGTCGGGTCGGTGGCGATGCCGAGAATGAGTTCGCGCGCCCTGGTCCGCAGCACCATCGGCTGCACGATGAAGCCGGACAGATGCGCGTCAGGCAGCCGCGCCTTCGCCCGCGTCAGGATTTCGGCGGCGGCGGCGCGCACCGCATCCGCGCTGGTGAGGTTGAGCACCACGCCACCGATATCGGATTTATGAATGATGTCGCGCGACAGCACTTTGAGCACCACGGTCTGGCCCTGCGCGAAGAACGGCGCGGCGAGCCGCGCGGCCTCCTCCGCGTCGGCGGCGGCGAGCGTCGCCACCATCGGAATCTGGTAGAGCTCGAACAGGCGCTTGATCTCGATCGGGTCGAGCCAATGGCGGCCATCGGCCACCGCCGCGGCGACCACCGCGCGCGCCGCGTCCGGATCCGGTTCGAAATTCGCCGGCAGGCTGGGCGGCACCTCGGCCAGGGATTCGACCACCTCGCGGTGATGCACCAGATGCATGAAGCCGCGCGCCGCGTCGTCCTCGGTCGGATAGTTAGGAATCGCGGCGTCGTTGAACACCTTGTTGAGCGCCTCGTCCGCGCCGACCCACACCGCCATCACCGGCTTGTCCGAGGTGCGCTTCTCGCGGTCGGCGATGACGACGCCCGTCACCCGCGCGGCGATATCGCTCGCCTTGGCGATCGCGGTCTGCACGTTCATCACCAGCACGGCGTCGTTGTCGGGATCGCTGAGCAGCACCTTGAGCGCGGCGGCGTAACGCGCCGCATCGGCATCGCCGACAATGTCGATCGGATTGGCTTTCGACCATGTCGGCGGCAGCACCGCATCGAGCCGCGCGAAGGTTTCCGGCGAAAGCGCCGCCGGAATGCCGCCGAGCTCGACCAGACGGTCGACCGCGAGCACGCCGATGCCGCCGCCATTGGTCAGGATCGCGAGACGCTTGCCGTGCGGCGGACGGGCGCGGCCCAGCGTCTCGGCGCAGTCGAACAATTCGCGCAGACTGAACACACGCAGGATGCCGGCGCGGCGGAACGCGGCGTCATACACCGCATCCGATCCGGCCAGCGCGCCGGTATGGGTCGCCGCCGCCTTGGCGCCCTGCGCCATGCGGCCCGACTTCACCACCACGATCGGCTTGACGCGCGCGGCGGCGCGCGCCGCCGACATGAACTTGCGGGCGTTCTTGACCGCCTCGATATAGAGCAGGATCGCGTCGGTCCGCGGATCGAGCGCGAAGAAATCCAGGAGGTCGGCGATATCGACATCGAGCTGGTCGCCGATCGAGACGATGCCGGAGAAGCCGACGCCCTCCTGCGCCGCCCAGTCCACCATGCCGGTGGCGATGGCGCCGGATTGCGAGATCAGCGCGAGATTGCCCGGGGCCGCCATGCTGGCGGCGAAACTGGCATTGAGATGGACGCCCGGCATCATCACGCCGAGGCAGTTCGGCCCGATCAGCCGCATGCCGTAAGCGCGCGCGGCCTCGTTGGTGCGCTCGGCGAGCGAGCCGGGCCCATGGCCAAGCCCGGCGGTGACGATCACCGCGCCGGCCACCCCGCGCCGCGCCGCCTCGGCAATGATGCCCGGCACCTGCGGCGCGGGCGCGGTCACCACGATGAGATCGGGAACGAACGGCAATGCAGCAAGATCCGGCACCGTCGTCATGCCGTCGATCTGCGGATAGCGCGGATTGACCACGCCGAACCCGCCGGCAAAGCCCGCCTTGCGCAGGTTGTTGAGAATCGCACGCCCGACCGATCCCTGGCGCGGGCTTGCTCCGATCAGCGCCACCGCTTGCGGCGCCAGCACGTTGCTCAGGCGATAGGTTGACATCTGCTCACAACAATGAGGCGGGTCGGTTGCATGCGACGACAAGCTTTGCATGCATTATGCCAGAAATCATGACGCACGTTCCATCGCTCTCTCATTTTGGCAATGACGACTCACGGAAACGGTCATGATTCCATCACAACACTACACGAAGCTTGCGGCCTGCGACGAAAAGACCACGATGAACGGTTTTATTGTTGAGCCCCATCAAAGTCCTGTCACGTTGTCCGGGATTGATAGCAAGACAACCGCCGGAGGCCGACGATGCCCAAGCTGCAGCCCATTCCCGAGACGGACGAGACATCGCTTCCCGAGGAGACCACGCCGCTTGCCGATGCGACCCAGCGCGGGCTGGAACTGATGCTTGCGGCGCAGCAGGCGATGTTCGAGGAGATCATCCACACCCGCGACGACGCGATCGAACACGCGCTGGTGCAGGCCCGCGTGTCCGCCGAACTGATCTCGAAGATCGCCGGCGCGCATTCGGTCAGGGACATGGTGAACGTCTGGAGCGAATGCAGCCAGCATCAGATCGACGTGCTGACGCAGGACAGCGAGCGCGCGATGGGTCATGTCCGCAATCTGGTGGAATGCTCGTTCGCCCTCGCGCGCGCGGCGACGCGGTCCGACCCCGGCCACCCGGCGGCCGGGCCGTCCTGACAATCGTCATGACAATGCGGGCGCCTCGGCCGGCTGCATGAAGCGGCGCAGGCTGCGCCAGTTGCTGACGACGAGACCGATGGCGGTCATGCTCCACACCGCCAGCGCGACCCAGACCATCACCTGCGAGATCGTGCGCAGTGGCGAGAATTCGACCGCGAGCGACAGCCGCAGGCTGGCCAGCGCATACATGCCGAGCGGAAACACCAGGCTCCACAGCATCGGCGTGTAGCTGATCGGCACGCGGCAGACGATGTGCTTCCACAGGCCGAACAGAATCAGCATGGGAATCCACCAGGTGCCCCAGGCCCAGATGATCAGCGTCATGCCGTCGATGAAGGGCCGCATCGCCTGAAGGAACGGCAGCCCGCTGTCGGTCATGATCAGGGTCGAGCCGGCATTGGTCGAGATCGCGGCCGCGCCCATCACCACCCAGAGCAGCGGCGTGATGTCGTCCGTGCCGACATCGAAGAAGAAGATGCGGTGCGCGAACAGAACGATGAAGATACCGTAGAGCCCGAGCCCGACGCCCCACAGCATGTGGATCAGCACGAACACCGAGCGACTGAGATCGCCCATCGCGGGCGCGACCAGCGTGCCGAGAATGACCAGCGACTCGGTGCCGACGATCGCGATCAGCCAGCCGCCATGCACGACATTGGCGCCCTGCGTGGTGTTGATGAAGATGAGAACGCCGAAACTGAAATAGATCAGGAAGAACCACATCGCGAGCGCGAACAGCCACAGGCCGAGCGCGGCGGTGGCGTAGCCGCGCAGATGCAGCCCGACGCCGAACACATCGGTGCCGGCAACGATGGTGAAGAACGCGAACACAAGGCGCGGGTTGACGAGATCGGCGTATAATGCGGTGCGAAAGCGCAACAGCCGCCACATCGTGACGGTCAGCAGCCACGGATAGGCGAACAGGTTGAAGGTGAACAGCGCGGCGGAATGATCGCGGAAACCTTCGAAGAACAGCGCGTTGGAAATGATGCCGGTGGCCATCACCAGCGCGAAGCAGCCGGGATAGAGCGTTTCGATGCGATGATCGAGCCACGCCGCCACGCCTGGCACGGATGCGCGCGACACCGGATCATTGCAAGATTCGACAGGCGGCATGAGCTTACGCTGAAGCTTGCCGATGCGGCAGCCCAAACGGCGGCGGCCGCGCCGGACTGTGACGTTCACCAAACGGCGAAGAAGGCCGTAGCTATGACATAGGCCCCGGCACGACGCAACGCCGGGCTCGGCCAACGCAACCGCGTATTGAATGCTAGCGGAAAACCGGCCTCGAGGGGTTGCGAAACATCAACGGAGGCAACACGGCACGCGTGCTCATCTCCATCGCGCATGCCGACATATATACATATATAATGTGTATGATTTTATCATGCGCATGCCGCGAGAGCGGCAGCGCGACATCCGGCGCGCACGTCATGGTTTTGCCCGGCTTTACGCCGGGCATCCACGTCTTCACGGTATTTCAGTCAGAAGAAAACGTGGATGGCCGGGACAAGTCCGGCCATGACGAGACGCGCGCCGAATGTCGCGCGAGTTTCGTTACCAGCGAACCGGGATCGTGACTGTCTTACCGATGATGGTCTCGCCGATGTCCGGCGTTTGGCGGCGCGGCGCTGCCCCCGCCGGACCGCAGCAACGCCGGCGACTCCCGGTATCATCGCGGCGTTGCAGCAGGTCTTCGAGACGCATGCTGCGACAGCGTCCGCAGCCTCTACACAATTCCGGGAGGCGCGACGCTTCGAGTTCCTCTCCACGACAAGAAACGCAAGCAGGCTTTTGAATCGGTTGGGAATTTCGTGATCTTAACGGCGTTATGAGAATATCGTCGGAGCAATTCCGCCTCCGCAGAAAGGCATTGCAGCTTTGCGGAAAGCTTGGTTAGCTGGTTTCCCCTGGTTAAAGTTCGAATAAATTGCAGACAGATGTGTTCCGCGTAGAAATTGGTACCGTGTCCAAGCCTACCAGTAGGGGCGTATCATGAGTATTAGGGGTCATCTGCTCTTTCATGAGAGAAGGAGCGCGTTAGGCCAGTCGCTCAGACCACTAACGCATAATTCTCCGAACTTCACCGCATCCGGCTTCGCCTCACCACATCCCGACAACAGCCCGAACTGCGATCCGCCGCTTTGCGATCCGCCGTTCAGCGGATCCTCTCAGAACGATCCGCCAAGTTGCGCTCCGCCCGGCGGCTATCCCAAGCAGATTAAGCCCAGGCAACCGGCCGACAAGCGGCCTCCTTCGAACTTCATCGCACCTCCTTGCACCCCAACGTCATCTCCCCGGCTTCGATCGGCCGCGCCGCGATCCGACGAGCGCATCGCCCGACAGAATTGCAGCGAGCCTTCCGCGCAAGACGCGACATCTCCCCGGCACTCCATCCATATTCCCGCTGATCCGCCTGCGTCCGGCGAGGCCCCTCACCTCAAGGCCAACAACGGATTCGACCACGCCTCGCCCGCCGCGACCAGACACGGCATCGTGGTCGTGCACCATCGCGCCATCTTCCGCGAATGCTTCGTGCGCTGTCTGGAGCTGTCCTACAAAAGCCACGACATCTTCGCTTTCACCGACATCACGGCGTGGCGGCAATCCGGCAACCAAAGCGCACGCTCGCCCGCGGTGATCGTGTTCTTCGTGGATGGCGTCGATACACAGAGCACCGAGGATTTGAACTATCTCGAAACCGCGGCCGCAAGCGTTCCAGTCGTGATCATGTCCGATATCGACGATGCCAACCACATCATGCGCGCATTGAAAGGCGGCGCGCGCGGTTACATCCCGACCAGCCTGCCGTTCAATGTCGCGGTGGAAGCGGTCCGCCTCGTCGAGGCGGGCGGGACATTCGTGCCGGCGAGCAGCTTCGAGCTCGATCGCGACAGGTCCGGGACGACACCGAAGCCGGCCGACCTGCTGACGGAGCGGCAGATGATGGTGGCCGAAGCGCTGTGTCAGGGCCTAGCCAACAAGCAGATCGCCTATGAGCTGCGCATGAGCGAGCACACGGTGAAGGTGCATCTGCGCCATATCATGCGCAAGCTCAAGGCCCGCAACAGAACCGAGGTCGCGGTGCTGACCAAGGATTTCTTTTGACGGCTTGTTTTTGAAGCTTGTTTTCTGAAGCCCTGTTGCCCGAGGTTTGGGACGCCGAATGCGGACGCACGCCGCGGCGGCAGTGAGCGCCGGAGCGCGATCATCACCAGCGCCACACGTTCGGGCGTCGTGCCGGCGTTCAGGCGCGTCCCTGAATCGGCATGGAGAGCAATTCGTTGGCGGGCGGAGCCGAGGCCGCCATGCGCAGCACGGTCTGCAGCATGTCGATGTCGGTCGCGCGCAGCGGCTGCCAGCCGCAGGGGCATTCGCCGCGCCGGTGGCTGTCCGCCACCTGCCGGTAAACCGCGCCGAGCGCGCCGGCCATCACACTCATCACCGACATCGGCGTCAGTCCCGATGCATTGAGCGCGCGGCAGAACGCCGCCATCATCGCCTGATCGAGATCGGCGCGAACGCTCTCGCGATCCGTGGTGCCCATCACATCCTGCTGCTCCAGCATCTGCTCCTCCCTGCTCACGCCACGCGACGGGCGGGCGCATGACGACCAGTAAGCGGTCGAGGGCCGAGGCTCAACACGTCACCGCCAGACTGGAATTAGAAGACCTCCAGCGGCGGCGCGCGCATCCGTCGTCATGACCATGCCGGCCGGCCGCGGAGCCGAGCGATGCAAGGCTGGCCTTAAGGCCAGCAGGGACCGTTCTTGGTGTTGGGACAGGTCGTGGTGTCGTCGGATTTCGCTCCGGTGAAATCCGCCTCGCCGGTATCCGCAAAGCTGAGGTCGGCCAGCGCAAGATCGGCACCGCGCAGATTGGCGAAGACCATTTGCGCCGAGAACAGATCGGCCCCGCGCAGATTGGCGCCCTGGAGATCCGCGCCTTCGATATCCGCCCGGCTGAAGCGCGTTTCGACCAGGCTCGCGGCCTTGAGGTTGGCGCCGGCCAGCGAAGCCATGCCGAGAAAGGCGCCGTCGAGACTGGCCTTCTCCAGATTGGCGCCGCGCATATTCGCATGCATCAACTGAGCCTGACCCAGATCGGCGTCGTGCAAATCCGCGCCCTGCAGATTGGCGCCGTTGAGCATCGTTCCGCGCAGATTGGCTTTCGCCAGACGGGCCTTGGTCAGATCGAAGCCGGTCAGATCCTCGCTGGACAGATCGCAGCCCTCGCACGCTTTGGTTTTGACAAGCTGCTCCCGGGCGGCCGGATCGGCCGCCGCCGGCACCGCGAACCACATCGCGGCCAGCGCCGCGGTCAGAATCCGAACACCCGATTGCGACGTCATCGCACCATCCCGCGCCACGTGCCGTCTCCGCTCAGTGCGACTTCAGCGCAAAACGCGCCTGCAGCGGGTCCTCGCCGGGCAGCGTCACGTTGACCAGCACGCGCATGGCGCCGTGCTTGATGTCCGGATTGCTGCCGCTCATTTCGTTCTTGGCCGCCGGCTTCAGCGGCACGCTGATCCGCTTCTCGCCGATCGTGACGGTCGCGGCGCCGCTGGCCTTGTCCGTGGCCTGCGCGACATTGCCATGATCGGTCAGCCAGACCCGCACCTGGCCGTCCTTCACCACCAGCTCGACATGATAGTTGCCGGCCGCGCGCACCGAGCCGCCATGGTCGCCGACCATCTTGGCCATGTCTTCTTCCGAATGAGCCAGCGCCGCACCGGGCGACACCGCGCTCCACCCCGCAAACCCGATGGCGAGCGCCGCAGCGAACGCCTGCAGCCGCATCCATCCCGACAGACCCGTTTCCCGCATCATTGTTCTCCACACGATAGTCCAGATGAAAGCGGCACAGCCCGAGGGCTGTGCCGCGTCCGGTTACACCGAGGTACTGCGCGAGGATTTGAGCCCTTCCCACGATTCCGGCACCACGACGTGATCGTGATGGCCGGCGGCGCTGGGAAGCCGCGCGACGACTTCGTTGGAATCGGCATGGATCACCACGAGACCGGACTGGCCACCCTGGTTGCCGCTATAAACCGTGGTGATGAACTGGCCGTCCACGGTGCAGTCGCAGGTGTGCGGATCGGGGCCGGTGTCCCACTTCGCCACCACCTTCCACGTCTTCGGATCCACCTTGCAGATGAAGCCGTTGTTGGGCTTGCGCGCCCAGATGGTGAAGAACGCCCAGCGCGAGTCCGGCACGTTGCCCATGTGCAGCGGCAGATACTTGTTGCCGAAGCCCTCGACGAACGCTTCCTTCTTCCACTTCCTCGGATCCGGATCTTCCGAACGGAAGACCGCGATGTTGTTCTGCAACACGTTGTTGCAGGCCAGGAAGTACTGACCGCTGGTGATGAAGCCCGCTTCGTGCAGCGGGGTCAGCACCGACGGCACCGAGAAGGTCCAGGTGTAGCCTGACTGCTTCACCAGCGGGAAGAAGTCGGGCGAGCCCTTCGCCGTGGACACCAGCGCGAGCGGCTCCCAGGTGTCGGTGTTGACGATCACGCAGCAGCCATGACGCCGGATCAGGATCGCGCCGAGCGGCAAGGTCGGGTGCCAGGTGAAGGCGTCGACGAACACCGCGGTGGGATCCGCCGGCATCAGCTCCTCGCCGAGCATCGCTTCGTGCGAGGTCTTCATGCCCTTGCGTCCCTGGAAGTCGAACTTCTTGGTCGAGCTGTCCGGGAAGACGTGCGAGACGTTGATCTGCCGCGCGATCGGATCGTAGTCGGCGCGGAAGGCCTTCACGATCTTCGGATCGTCGTCGATCGTGGTGATCAGCACCATATCCTTCTGACCGTCCGCGAACGCGACATACTTCTGCGCATTCACGCCGACGCCGATGGAGACGTGAACGCCCAGCGCCATGCCGGTCGTCGCCGAGATGTCGTTGACGACATGGATCGAGTTCTGCGAGCCCGAACCATCATAGCGCAGCTTGAACATCTTGAAGTCGCCGCGGTTACGCCACTGCGGGGAGTTCTCGTTGATGTAGGGCGCGCCGGGCGGCTGCATGGTCTGGTAGAAATCGAAAGTCTTGTAAGGGTCGGCTGACGGCATCGCCGCGATGTGATGCGGAATCGGCATATCGATGCCGGCAAGACCGTAATTGTACCAGGCCAACGTTTCCGGCGCGGACAGATCGAGCGCCGACACGGTGCCGTTGTACTTGCCTGGCAGCAGGACGACGTTACCCTTGAACTTGCTGAACAAGGAGTGCTGCGCGTCCTTGCTCATATCGCCGACAGCACCGAAAGCCGACGACATCAGCCCCGGTCCGCCCATCATGCCCGCGGCAGCGCCCGCACCGACGCCCCGCAACAACGTTCTTCTTGAAATGCTCATCTGGATGATCCCCTCGAAACGAGTTTAGATATCGCCCGGTTGCCAGGCGTGCTGACCCACGAAAACCTTCTCGACCTTGCCGTCGGCGCTCACCAGATAGCTGGTGGGCAGACCACGGAAGCCGAGCCGGTTCGACAGTCCCTTCGGATCGAGAGCATCGTTCGGAGCAACAAACATCGGAGTATTGATCTTGCTTTCACGCTTGATCACGCCCAGCGTACGGCCGGTTTCCGCAATCGCGGCGCCCGGTCCACCCATCAGCGCGACGCCGACGGTATCGGCATTGAGAAACACGACCTGCGTACCCTTGGTCTTCTCGGCGATCTCGTTGATCTTGCCGAGTTCGGCGACGGAGGCCGGCGCGGCCGAGATGAAGAAGGTCACCAGCGTCTTCTTGCCCTTGATCACCGAGCCGAAATCAACCTTCTTGGCGTCTTCGTCATAAACCCCGATATCGACCGGAAAGGCGTCACCCGGCTTCAGGCCGGACGGAAACACCTGGCCACCCACCTGATCGGCCGACGGGAAGATGCCGTCCTTACTGTCGGCCTTGACCGGCGTGGAAACGGCAAGCACGGCCATCACCGCGGCAACGGCTCCCGTCATAGCAAAATGCGACAACGCGCATCCCCCCTCGCGCCTTTCGGCGCTTCTCAGTGATCTCATTTCGTTGAACCCCTCTCGCCACTGAATGCGTTGAACTCAAACACGGCGCAGAGCGTTCGCGAATGCGAATGCTCTACCGCACAGGAGACTTAGCAAAAGGCGTACCAGTCGGTTGGGGCGTGACACTTCGTCCATCGCGCACAGAGCACATGCGCATTTCCGTGAGATTCACGGCGGTTTTCACCGCGTCCGCCTGGAATCGGCGGAGACACACAACACGGTTCACGAAACGCGAAACGGCGTCGTTTCACAACGGAACGCGATCGGCACCATGCGCGCATGTGAGGAAGCACACATCATCGCAGCGCAACACATTGCGTGATGCGCATCGAAGCCGTTGCCAGCTCATTTCGATTGAATATGTCGGACGCCGCGCCTAGTGCGTCGACTTCGGCGGGAATCCGGCATGGCCGGCGCCGCGCGAAGACGGCGCGCGCTGAATGTTATGCTGACGAATCTTGCGCCATAGCGTGGTGCGGCCGATACCGAGTTTCTTCGCCACATCGCTCAGCCGGCCTTCGCCGGCCAGCGCCGCCTCGATCATCGCGCGTTCGGAATGACCGAGATTGAGCTGATGCCCCACCGGCGCACTCTGACCCGAGGCCAGCAGCTCCTCCGGCAGCGCATCGACATCGATCACGCCATTGGGCGCGACAAACACCACCATCTGCTCGACAAAGCTTTCGAGCTGACGGATGTTGCCCGGATAGTGATAGGACAACACCAGATCGAGCGCCGCCGGGGTGATCGTCAGCGTGCCCTTCTGGTGCCGCTTGACGTAGGTTGCCAGCAGGCGATCGACCAGGACGCGCAGATCGTCGCCACGCTCGCGCAGCGGCGGCAGATTGATGCGGATGCCGTTCAGCCGGTAGAACAGATCGGCGCGGAAATCGCCTTTCGCAATCAGCGTCTCGAGATCGCGGTTGGCGGCCGAGATGACACGGACATCGATCTTGCGGGGCCGGTTGGAGCCGACCGGGCGGATTTCGCGATCCTGCAACACGCTCAGCAGCTTCGCCTGCATGCCATGCGACAGCGTATCGACCTCGTCGAAAAAGATCGAGCCGCCGTCGGCTTCCGCGAACAGGCCGACGCGGTTCTGAGTCGCCCCGGTGAAGCTGCCCTTGGTGTGGCCGAACAGTTCGCTTTCCAGCAACTGCTCCGGCAGGCTGGCGCAGTTGATGCTGACAAAACGCCGGGAAGCGCGGTTGCTGAGATTGTGGATCTGGCGGGCGTAGCGGCTTTTCCCGGTCCCGGTCTCGCCGCTGATCAGAACGCTGAGATCGGTCCGCGCCACGCGATCGAGCCGGTTCTCCACCGCATGCATCGCCGCTCCCGCGACAATCTCGCTGACAGTCTCTTCCTTCTCTTTCGCCACCGCGCGATCGAGCTCCACCACCGAAACCGGCGCACCATGGCGATGTTCGTAGGCGTTGCGGATCTTCTCGACGATGTCTTTTTCCTTGAACGGCTTGGTGACGTAATCGAACGCGCCGCAACGCATCACCTCGACCGCGGAATCGATCGACCCATAGGCGGTGATCAGAATGAAGGGCAGATCGAGATCGCGGCTCTTGATCGCCTTGAGAAGCTCGACGCCCGTCATGTTGACCATCCGAAGATCGGAGATCACCACATCGAAGCTGTCTTCCTGAAGCACGCGCAGCGCTTCGACGCCATCGGCCGCCTGCGCGGTTTCGATTCCGGCGTTTTCAAGCAGCAGCGCAAGGCTGCGGCGCGCACCGATCTGATCGTCGACTACCAGAACTCGTATCATGTTAATCCCGCATCCAGGGTATCAACTGGCCAGAGTCAAAGCGGGACTGCGCTTTTCGACCGGCAGAACCGCATCATGCTTGAGCGGCACCCTCACCGCGAAGCACGCTCCGGACGGATGCGCCGACCAGATCCTGATCGCACCGTTCCAGCTCATGATCAATCGCCGTACGATGGCAAGGCCGACGCCCGCGCCTTCCGAACGGCCCGTGACGAACGGCTCGAACACCTGTTCGCGCATCGCCGGAAGAATGCCGATGCCGCTATCGATCACGGCGATAAAAATGGACGAAGCCCGCTGGCGGATCGTCACCTTCACCTCGCCCTCCATCTCGATGGCCTGGACCGCATTCAGAACGAGGTTCAGCACCACCTCATGCAGGCCGTCGCTATCGAACATCACCGCCCGTCCGTCGCCGCGATAGGTCGCCGAAATCGTTACCGCAAGCTCGCGATTCACCACATGCCGGCGCATGATCTCGCAGACTTTCTCGATCGCAGCTTCCAGACGGACCGGTTCGATCCGAATCGGCTTGGGTGACTTTCCGACATTGAGAAAGTTCGTCGCCAGCCGCTCGAGTCGTTTCGATTCATCCTCGATGATCTCGAGCGCGGCTTTCGCCTTCGGCTGCGTCAGCACGGCTCCGCGCAGCACCGCGGCGCAGTTGACGATGGCGCCGAGCGGATTGCGGATTTCATGCGCCACCGTGGCCGCCATTTCGCCGAGGGCGAACAACCGCTCGGCCGTCAGCTTGCGTTTCTCGGCCTTGAGCAGCAGCAGATTGGCCGTGCGCAGATCTTCGTAAATTCGGGCGTTCTCCAGCGCGAGCTCGAACTGGCGGATCAGAAGATAACCGTTCTGCTGGGTTTCCGCGCTGAACTCCACCGGATCGTCGCGGAAAAAGATCACGATGCCGGTCAGATCGTTTTCCTCCACCAGCGGAAGAATCAGACGGACCGCGCTGCGGCACGACAGATTCTCATCGGATAGGGAGCGGCCCTCGGCGGTCACCTCGAGGTCGCTGCCGTTCCGCCATGTCATGCCATGTCGCTCGCGGTCGAGTTCTTCCAGCATGCGAGCCCCGGCGTCGGTCTGCAACCAGGACAGAAGATACTCGCTCTCGGCCCGATAGCCGGAGCCGCATTCCTCGAGCGAGAACGCGGCGCTGCTTTTGGTCCGATACAGAACCGCGACGCCGTCGCTGTCGAGCAGGCGGCCGCCTTCCCGGCAGATCATGGTGCGCACCACCCGGTGGTCCAGCGTCGAGCGCAGGATCAGCGAGACATGCAACAGTCCGAGCCGGAACAGGCAGCCCTGATTCCACTTCTCATACATCAGCGTATTGCTGAAGATCTGTCCCATTTCGGCGGCAATGTCCGAAAGCGGCTGCCATTTGTCGCTCAACTGCGCCGGATCGGCGATCGGCACCGCGACATATCCCAGCGGATCGTCATGCGCCCGGAGCGCGAAGCGAAGCCATGCGTGGTTTCCCTCCCGATGCACCGACAGCCAGCGCACCGCGGCGCCGCCGTCCTGCGCCGCCTCGGGCCGCGGCGCCACCGACACGCACCAGTCGTCGCGCTTGCGGCCGAAACGATTCTGGCTTTCCCCGACTTCATCGGGCGACGCATACAGGACAAGTTCGAGGGATGCGAAATCCGTGTATTTGCGCAGCGTTTCGGCCACCACTGCGAGGGTGGCGTCGAGACCAAACGAGCTCGATGCCTTGTTGATCATCCAGTTGCGGATCTGCAGGTCGTCGACCAGACGGCTGAGACGGACATGCGCCTCGGCCAGTTCCTCATTTTTCAACAGGAGCTGCCGGCTCGAGGAGTCCGCGAGCTTCATCGCGCCGACATAACGGATGACGATGATAATGAGGGTCACGAGATAGAACACGACCTTGACGAAATGCCAGCCCCACCACACCGGATCCCACAGCGAGGAGACCCGAAACAAGGTCACGCCCACGGCGAACAACAGAAGCTCGGCGGCGATCACCAGCGAGAATGCCGTCATCCGCTCACCATAGAGGTGGAAGACCGACACCGCGATGACGGCGAACACCCCGCCTGCCAGCGCGTGCATCAGATGCGAGAAGGTGTCGAACTCCGGCTTGCTGTGGGTCGGCGCATTGAGCGCGAAGTAGATCGTCATGCCGATGATGATCACCGTCACCGAGATCAGGACATCGCGCCCGGCGCGGACACTGCGCTCCTTGTAGCTCGCATAGAGCTGCACCACCGCGCCGGCCAGCATGAAGGCCGCGCCGGTCGCCACCGACAGCGTGTGAAACATCACGAAGATGCTGACCTGGGTGAACGGATTGGTCACCGCATGCATCAGATCGAACACGCCCATCGCCAGGAACGCGATGCCGAACAGGCCGCTGGACAGTTTGCGGGTGTGCAGCGCCGCGATCAGCAGCAGGCTCGCGATCAGCAGCGCGACGACGCCGCAGAACAGCTCGACCATGGTATGGACGGCGACGTTCGGGCCAAGATCGAGAAAATCAAGGCTGGTCACGGCATCATCTTTCAGGGCCATCGCCATTTGCTTTCGCGCAGACTTCACAACGATCGCGGACGATCCTCATCGACCCGCGTTGTCCCATCCGGCACCCACCGGACGGCATAATCAGGATAGCCCGACGCCGGCCGATGGAGACAGCTCGGCATATCGATTCCGCAGCCGCGGCCATCTGTTCATCACCCAGACATAGCTCGCAGGCAGAACGAACAAGCTCAGCAAAGTCGACGACCCCATTCCGCCGAGCAGAACGATCGCCATCGGCCGCTGCAACTCCTTGCCGACGGGATCGCCCAGCAGCAATGGTACTACGGCAAGGCCGGTCGTCAACGCCGTCATCATGATCGGCAGCATGCGATCCATCGCGCCATGCATTGCGACGAGCTTCTGGTTGGAAACGCCGGGTGCGGAGAGCTGATCGTAGCGCGACATCAGCAGAAGGCTGTTGCGCGTGGCAATGCCGACCAGCACGATCATGCCGACGAGGGAGGGAATGTTCAGCATCTCGCCGCTCACGAACAGCGCCACCACGCCGCCGATCAGCGCAAACGGCAGGTTGAGCAGAACGAGAATTGCCAGCAGGGGATGTCTGAACGCAACGAACATCAGAACGCAGATCAGCAGCACGACGGCGGCGCCCGCCTGCAACAGGTTCTGGGTGGCGCGCTGCTGGGCCACATAGTCGCCGCCGAATTCGAGCGTGTAGCCCGGATCGAGCCGGACCGCCTCGCCGATCTTCCGCCTAGCCTCGACCACCACGCTGTTCAGATCGCGGCCCTGGACGTTCCACTGCACGACCGAGCGCCGCGCGCCATCGTCGCGATTGATGATATAGGGCTCGCGCACCACCTCGATCTTCGCCACCTGACGCAGCGGAACCACCGCGCCCTGCGGGCCGGGCAGCAACAGGTCGGAGATTGCGTCGATGGTCTTGCGGCCCTGCTCCGAGACCCTGACCACCAGATCGAACGCGCGGTCCGCCTCCAGCACGCGCGACACCGCGATGCCGTTCAGCGCCTGCCCGACCTGCTGCACGACCTCGCCCGGCGTCAGACCGAACATCGCCGCCGCCGCGCGATCGACCCGGATATCGACGCCGGGCCCGAGCACCATCGGCTCCGCCTGCAAATCGACGATGCCCGGCGTGCCCCTTACCGCCGCCAGCACCTCCTGCTGCTTCTGTTGCAGCACCGCGAGATCAGTGCCGTGAATCTTTACAACGACCTGTGCGCGAACGCCGGAGAGCACCTCCTGCATCCGGTGCACGATGAATTGCGAGACATTGGCGATGACGCCCGGAACATCGGCGAGCCGGTCGCGGATTGTTCGGATCACGGCGGCGGCGTCCTCGACATCGGGTTTCAGCGTGATGTCGAACTCCGAGAAATTGACCGGCTGGGCATCCTCATCGAGCCGCGAGCGGCCGGCGCGCTGGGCGATGCTCTTGATTTCAGGCATCGCACCCACCGTGCGGACGATCTGGCTGCCGACCCGCAGGTTCTCGTCGAGCGAGGTGCCCGGATTCATCGTCGTCGCCACCACGATGTTGCCTTCGGCGAATTCGGGCAGGAAAGAGCGTCCGAGAAACGGCAGCATCGCCAGCGCAAGCACGCTGAGGCCAAGGCTGATCGCGATCAGCAGCCCCGGCCGGACGATCGCCCATTTCAGGGCGCGGCGATAACGCACCAGCATGTGGCGCGACAGGCGGCTGGGCCGATAGCGCTCGGCGCTGTCCTCGCGGGCCAGAAGATAGAAGCACAGCACCGGCACCAGCGTCAGCGCCACCAGCAAGGAGCTCGCCACCGCCGCGATATAGGCAATCGCCATCGGCGAGAAAATCCGCCCCTCGATGTCCGACAAGGCGAAGATCGGCAGGAAGGCGACGATCACCATCAGCGTCGCGAACACCACGGAATTGCGGATCTCGCTCGAGCCGTGGAAGATCAGCGACACCAGCGGCTCTTTGCTTTTGGTGCGGGCCCGCTCGCGCAGACGGCGCAGGATGTTCTCGACGTCGATGATCGAGTCGTCGACCACCTCGCCGATCGCGAACACCAGGCCGCCGAGCGTCAGCGCGTTGATGCCCGCGCCCAGAAACCACAGCACCAGAATGCCGGTCATCAGCGACAGCGGAATCGCCATCAGGCTGATCAGCGTCGCCTGCCAGCGCGCCAGGAACAGGAACAGCACCAGCATCACGATGATCGAGGAGTGCAGCAGCACGTCCTGCAGATTGTCGACCGACCGCTCGATGAAGCTGGCCTGACGGAACACGTCCGGCACCAGTTCGACATCCTCCGGCAGGGACTTCTTCAACTCCGCCAGCGTCTGTTCGACCCGGTGGGTCACCGCCAGCGTGTCCGCGCCCCATTGCTTCGAAATCGTGCCGATCACCGCATCCGCGCCGAACACCTGCGCCGCGCCGCGCCTGATCTCATCGCCGATCTTGAGGGTCGCGACATCGCCGAGGGTGACGGGCGTGCCGTCCTTCACCGCCACGAGGGTGTTGCCGATGTCGCGCAGGCCGCCGGCCATGCCGTCGGCGCGTACGAAATATTCTTCCTCGCGGGTCGGATGGACGAAGGCGCCGGGCGCCACGGTGTTGGTCTGCTGCGCGGCCCTGGTCGCCGAGGCGAACGGCAGGCCGAAGCCCGCCAGTTTGCCGGCATCCACCTCCACCTGATACTGCTTGACCCCGCCGCCGATCGACACCACCGACGCCACGCCCTGATTGGCCAGCAGGCGATTGCGGAAATCCCAATCGACCAGACTGCGCAGCTTGCGCATGTCGGCCGAGGTCGACCAGTCGATCAGCGCGAATTTCTGCAACCAGCTCACCGCCGAGGTGATCGGCATCAGTTCGGGCACCGAGGTGCCAGGCGGCAATTGCGCCTGCGCCAGTTGCAGGCGCTCCTGCGTCAGAGCGCGGGCGCGATAGACATCGCTGTTGCCGCGGAACACCACCACGATGCGCGACAGGCCGATCGAGGAATGCGAACGGATCTGGGCGATATCCGGCATGCCCTGCAGCGACACCTCGAGCGGATGGGTCACCAGCAATTCGATGTCCCGCGCCGAGAAGCCCGGCGCTTCGGTCTGGACCTGCACCTGCGGCGGCGCGAATTCGGGAAAGACGTCCACCGGCATCGCCCGCATCGCCACCAGCGAGCCGCCGGCGATCAGCACATAGACCAGCAGCACCACGATCCGGTTACGCAGCGACCAGGAGATGATCCAGTCGAACACTCCGCAAACCCTCCCTTACGCTCCGCAACGCGCGGACGCTTCCGGCTCCTTCTCCTGCAGACGATAGGCCCCTTCCAGAACCATCTTGCCGGAGGTAACGACGCGCTCGCCGGGCTTGACGCCCGACACGCGGATGTAATCGCCCGCCGCTTCCGCCATCTCGATATGACGGCGCTGGAACAGGCCGGGCCTGATCTCGATGAAGACGATCGGCTCGATGCCCTGCCCCGCCACCGCCTCGCGCGAGACCCACACGCCCGGCGGGCGGCGCACCTCGATCCGGGCCTGCACCATCTGGCCGGGCGCAAACGCGGAGGCGGCGTCGCCGGTCAGCCGCGCGACCGCGCGGGCCATCAGGCTGGTCGGCTCGACGTCGGGCCGCACTTCGGCGATGTCGAGCGCGACCGGCGATCCCGACGGCATTTCCACCAGCATCGGCGAGCCGGCGCGAACCGCGGCGGCGCGATCGGCCGGGATATAAGCCTCGATCCATGGCGCCGCCGACGAGGGAATCATGCGCAGCAGGGCTTTGCCGACCACGACAAAGTTCTGCATGGTCTTGTCGCCGGCGTTGACGAGCTGGCCGGGCTGCACCAGCACATCGGTGACGATGCCGTCGCTCGGCGCGCGCACCGAAATGCTCTCGACCACCTTGCCGTTCTTGATCAGCGCGTCGATTTCCTCCGCGCTCATGCCCCACCACACCAGATTGTCGCGCGCATCCGACAGGTAAGCCGGCAGGCGGCCCTCCTCCTTGAGAATGGCCTGCTGTTCCTCATTGTTCAGCAACGCGAGATAGGCCTTCTGCGTCAGCAGGAAATCCGGGCTCGACAGCTTGGCGACCACGTCGCCCTTGCGCACCGCGCTCTGCGGCCGCACCAGCACCTGCGTGACCTGCCCGCTCAGATAGGCGTTGACGTTGAGCACCTGGGTCGGATCGGGAATCACACGGCCGAACGTGCGAAACGACGCATTCGTCTGCGTCTCCGACACGCTCTCCATCGCGAGCAGTCCGCCGCTGCGGCACAGCATCACCAGCGCGTCGCGCCGCTCCGCCGGGTCCGGCGCATGATGGGAATGGCCGGCATGGGTCGAGACGCCGTGCGACAGGCCGGGCCCCGCGGTCCACGCCATCGCCATCAGGGCCAGGAGCGCCACGGCAATTCTAGTCATGATCCGGCTCATGCAGTTCGCCAAACGACACCTTGACGATTCCGCCGATCCGCAATCGCGCGGCATCGGCCACGTCCGGCTTGATCCGCACCAGCCGTGTCTGGCTCGCCGCAGCCACCAGCGGCGCGATCTGATCGATCGTGCCCTGCACCGCGGTGCCGTCGCCGAGCGAGACGGTCGCGGCGGCGCCATCCTGCAAGGTCGCCGCGAACCGGTTCGGCACCTCGGCCTCGATGGTCAGGGCGGCGTCTTCCGCCACGCGCGCGACCGTGACGCCGGAGGCGCTGAACAGGCCGGACTGCGCCCCGGCATTGATGATCTCGCCGTTCACCACCGCGACATCCAGCACAAAGCCTGCGACCGGCGAGCGGACCGCGACCGTCTTCACGGTCGTATGGCTTTCCTCGATCGACTGGACATCGGCGGGCGACAGCCCGCGCCACTCCAGATTGATCCGCCCTTCCAGAATCTTCTCATTGCCGGTGACGCTGAAGGCCTGCATCGCCTCGAAATTGCGGCTGGTCTCCAGAAACGTCTTCTGCACCGTCTCGAGCTCCGGGCTGTCGAAGCTCATCAGCACATCGCCCTCGGCGACGCGGCGGCCGGGATAGGTGCCGCTGATATCGACGATGCGGGCGTTGACCTTCAGAACAACATCCTGCACCCGGCGCGGATCGACCCGGACGGTCGCGCGAAACGCGGGCGGCTCGTCATGGCCGCCGCGCCCGAGATTCGCCGGCCCGCCGCCGAACGCACCCGGATCGGAATGGGCCAGAGCCGCGCCCGGCGCGAGAGCGGCCATCAGGCACACGGCGAGCACCGCATGACGGACAAGGAAGGACGGGCTACGGACGCACATAGCTCCAGCCTTTCTCCTGCAGATCCATGATGTAGGCGACGCCGGTCTGCACCACCTCGGCGCGGGGCAGCAGCGTGACGGGATGACCTTCCTTGCGCTCCATGGTCTGGAGAGTGTTGCCGCAGGCGACGAAGCGGATGCTTCGCAGGCTGTCGCCGACCGATTTGATCCGCGCCTTCACCGGCGAGGTATCGTCCCGCAGCATGTGCAGACCGGCACCGTAAGCGATGATCTCGATATCGACGTCCTCGCCGATCTCGCTGTAGTGCCGGTCCACATTGACCGCGTTGTCGAGAGCGAGGCGCATCGCCGTCGGGTCGTCCGCCGTCACCTGAATGATCAGATGGTGTGTCCTTGGCCAGTCATCGGCAGTGCGCGCGATCGCCTCGCCTGCGAAAAGAGAAGCCAGACATCCTGCTGCGAACATTCCCCTGCGCGTGATGCGCCTCACGTCCCACTCCTGCGGCTACTTCTTCTGCTGGTCGATGTAATCCGCGATCAGATCGGCTGCGGCATCGGCGAACAGATCCTGAAACATGTGATCGGAATCGGCGACGGTTTCGACCTTCACGTTCGGCTGCGCGGCCGCGACCTTGCCGATCTTGTCGGCGACATCGCGCACCACTTCGTCCTTCTGCGCCGCGATCACCAGCACCGGCAACGACGTGACCCTGGTCAGCGAGGCCTGGGTCTCGTGCGGCGGCTTCTCGTCGTAATAGGACAGGATGCTTCGCGCGCTCGCCTGCCCGCCCTGGCACAAGAGCAGGCCCGGCACCGCGATCAGCTTTTCGCTCTTGTCGCCTTCCGCCCGCGCCGCCTCGATCGCCTTGTCGGCCGCCGCGCCATGCTGCTTGCGATATGCGGCCGCGGCGGTCGCCACCGCGTCGGTCGCCGGCGCCATCAGAATCGTGCCGCGCAGATCCATCTTGCCCTCGTTCGCGAGGGTGTAGGCCACCTGCGCGCCGCCACGGCTGTGGCCGAGCAGCCAGATGTTGCGCGCGCCATCGCCGCGCAGATACGCGAGCCAGGCTGCGATCTCGCCGCTGGCGTCGCCGAAACGATGCCGGTGCGGCACCTGGCAATCGTACATGCCCTTGCGGCTGTCGACGCCCAGCGACAGCGAAACCGCGAGCGTCGAAAATCCCTTGTCGTTCAGCGCCGTCGCCATCTGCTTGATGGTGCTCATGTCCTTGTGCGCGAGGGTGCCGTGCACCAGGACGATCCAGGGCTTGTCGTCGCGCGCCTTGGCCGGGGTCGAAACGGTGCCGAGCAGCGTCAGCCCCTGATGCTTGAGCGTCACTTCGCGCTCATCCGCAGCCGCAGGGCCGCCGGAGGCGAGATAGACAGACAACAACACACCACAGACGAGCCGATTCACTTTCATCACAGTCCTCACTGTTCCAGGAGAGAAGGGTCATATTGCCCAAGAGGGCCGATCCTCTCCCGGATCAAATCGTCACACACCCCCCATGGCCGCCATTGTGTCGGCGGCCATGGCGAGGCAGTGCGGCTTCAGTTGCGGACCGCGGGCGTCTCGACCGGAAGACCGGTGCCGCGATAGGCGATGTAAAGCTCCAGCGCCAGGAACTCGTCGGACAACGGTGCATAGGGCTCGGCGCGGATGTCGAACATGCAGCCGTAGAACCGCTGATGCACCGGCACCATGTTCTGCGCCGCCAGGCGATAGGTCGGGAAACCGTTGATCTGGCCCTGGCTGACATAATCCGAGCGCAGGTACTGCCCGTAGTGCTTCTCATGGCAGCTCGCACAGGACATATCGAGCTGTCCGTTACGCTGATAGAACAGCGCCTTGCCTTTTTCGAACCACGGCTTCATCTCGCCGTCGGTCTTGACGTGGACCGGCTCCGATATCCCCTGGTGCTTGACGTAGATGGTCATCGCCGTGAGCTGGTCGCTGTTGAACTTCCACGCCTCCGCCTTCATCTCGTTGCTGCGGCACATGTTGATGCGCTGCTCGACGTTCACCGGCTTGCCAAGCTTCGCATTCCATTTCGGATAGGTCGCGGCGACCGACTTCATCGTCGTGGCGGCATCCTTATGGCAACTCGCGCAGGACTTGCCGGCGGCGCCCTCCGCCGTGCTCCAGAGCTGCGCGCCGCGTTCCGCCCACAGCATGCCCGGATTCTCGATCTCGTCGTTCTGCAGCGCCTGGGTTTCCTTGGTCCGGTATTCGAAGCCGGAAATGATCTTGGACAGCGGATGGCCCGGCGGCGCCTTGATGCCCTTCTTGTCGTCATCGGCGGACGCACCCGACACCTGCCCCAGCGTCAGAGCCGCGGCCATACCCAACAGCGCAACGTATTTTACATTCTTGAACATTCAGCTCCCCCAGCCACAGGCCACATGCCAGTTTGTTTGTTCGGATCGATCCCGGTTTATGTCACCGTGATCGCCTGTTCGTCGCTGTAGACGCTTCCGTCATCATCGACCCAGGTGAATTTAAACGTGCCGGATTCCTCGACCCGCGCCGAAAACTCCAGATATGGATTGGACGACACCGCAGGAGCGATGTCCGCCGAGAACAGCGGCGCGCCGTTGAACGTCACCGCAAGCTTGTTGATGATATGGCGCGGGATCAATTTGCCCGCGGCATCCTTGCGCTGGCCCGATTCCATGATGTGCGAGATCAGCGTCTTGATCTGAATGACCTCGCCCTTCCTGGCCTCTTTCGGGATCTTGATGCGCGACTTGACGCCCTCTGCCATGTCTTCACCCTTTCCTTGTTCAGCGCCGTCAGCCGCCGCAGCCGCCGATGGTCACCTTCACCGTCTTGCGATCCGTGAAGAACGAACCGTCGCTCATGGCCGCGATCGCGATGACATTCTGGGTCTGCGCCAGACGAATGCGCGCGGCGGCCTGCGCCTTGCCCGACATCGGCGAGAAATTGAAGGTGATCAGGCTCGGCATCGGATTGCCGTCCGCGGCAAGCAGGACGGATTTCACATAGGCGTCCTTGGTCATCGGGCTGTCCACCACGACCGACACCGGAACCATGTTGCCGTTCTCGGCGAGCTCGGGAATGCTGAGATTGACCCGGCCGGTCTTGATCGCCTTGCCGCCGGTGAATTCGGCAATGTATTTGGCGGTGTCGTCGGTCGCCGCGATCGCGTTCCGAACGGACGTCAGCGACAATATCGCCGCGCCCTGCGCCGCCGCTCCGATCACCCCGCGCCTTGTCAGATGTCCCATGTCACACCTCCACGCCTTTGCCGGGCCGGATCATTCCTTCAGGGTCTTCAGGAAGGCGACGACGTCCTCCACCTGCTGCGCGGTGAGCATCGGCTTGTCCTGAAACTCCTTGCGAACGCGGTGCATGCCTTCGGTGCGATAGAAGCTCGGCATCGCCGTGTCTTCGAACACCTTCTTCGGATCGACGACGATCAGCCGCAGCTGCCCTTCGTTCCAGCGGCTCGCGACGCCGTCCAGCGTGGGGCCGACATCGCCGTGGAACGGCTCAGCCTTCAGCTTGGTGACCTGATGGCAAGCCAGGCAGTTGCCGAGCTTGCGGTCGGCGATCGTGGTTGCGCCGTTCGCCGGATTGCCGGCCTGCGCCGTCAGCGGCTGATCGATCGATCCATCCTTGATCTTGATCGGCACCAGTTGCTCGGCCGCGGCAGTCCCCGCCACCGCGGCAATGACGATCGGAATCACCAGAAAATATTTTTGCATTCTTGGTACGTGCCCCCTCACACCACTTCATCGTGTTTTTCCGGAACGCCGTTCGCGAACGCGGTTCGAGTCCGCGGCGACGTTCGATTGGTGAGGTAAGAGCAACTCCCGTGCCAAGATGTTCCGGCGCGCGCGCAACACGCGCGGCAAGACCATGTCATGGCGCGAATATCACGCGATGCGCGCAAGATGCGCGGGAATCGCGGGAGATTCCGCCGGGTTTGGCGACTCGATGGTGAAGGAAGCGAGCGATCGTCCGCGCCGCGACGGACGCGATCCGGCGATGCTCGAAACTACTGCAGCGCGAAAGATCCTGGTTTTCGTTTCAACGACGAAACCGGCGCGTTCCAGCGTGAAACGAATGGGTGCAACACGGCGAGGCATGACGCGCCCTCCGCAAAGCCCGCCATGTTGTCATTGTCATGATGGATCGGAATTGTCGCAACGCGGCCCGGCACAACCCCGGCGCAGCATGCCGCGCTGCACCGCGGCGGGCGACCGCGCCGGCTAGTCGCCTTGCGCTTTCAGATAGCTGCGGAAATCGCCGCGCTCGTAGCCCTTCTCGCGCACGAACCGGAACAGCGTGAGAAAATGCGCGGGCTTCAGATACCCCGGCAGACGCGCGACTTCCCGCTTGTCGGGCGATTTGTCGACGAATTCGGCGAGGTTTTCCGGAAAGAACTGGAAGGTCGGGGTGAAGCGGACGTTGTATTTCTGGCTGAACTGCTTCTCGGTCATCTTGGTGCCGTCGAAATCCGTCACCTCACGGGTGCCGATCACATTGAGCTGCACGATGGCGAAATTGTTCTTCACGTAATGCTGGATGGTGGGATCGGCGAAATTGACGAAATGCGTTTCCTTGCAATAGGGACAGCCCTTCAGCTCCCACATGATGGCAAACCGCTTCTTGTTTGCGGTCGCATCCGCCAGATCGTCCCGCAGATCGAGGAAGCTGTTGATGAACCAGGGTTCGGAATAAAGACCATCGTCGGTCAGCACGGGCGCGGCCTGCGCGCGACCGGCGGAGCCCGCCAGCACCATGGCGCTTCCGGAGACTAGAACCTGACGGCGTGAAATCATGGTTTCCTCGTTCGCATCATCGGTCCGCAAGCGGCCTGCTCCGGACAGCGAAGGCGCTATCTCCGCGCCGTCATAACCTATCCGGCATCAGCGGAGAATCCATACACATCCTCTTGAGACAACAAAAGTGCTCCCGGAGGGCTGGCCTGAATTTTTCATCTGACATAGGATTCGCCGACAAGTGGAGCTTCACGCATGTCGATCTGCAAGAATTTGTCCGTTGTGACGGCCGTTTGCGCGATTTTTACCGCAGCATCCGCGCTGGCCGGCGATCTTTCGAATTTCAACGAGGCTATCGAGAAGGTGGCCGCGCATAACCGGGTTGCGACAAATTATCTGCGCACCGGCAATGCCGATCTTGCCGCGATCGAGCTCGACGACATGCGCGGCGCCTGGTCGAAGCTGACCAAGCGGTTCGAGGGCAAGACGCCCGATGCCTTCGCGGACAACGCCCTTTATAGCGACCTGCTGCAAAACACCGCCGGCAAGATCGACAAGACGCTCGGCCTGATCGACAGCGGCGACCTGCCCGGCGCGGCGAAGGAAACCATTGATTTTCGCGAGAAGCTGTCGGCGATGCGCCGCGCCTCCGGCCTCTATCTTCTCGCCGACTGCGTTCTCGACGCCAACAAGGCCATGGACGACTTCTTCGTCTACAAGACAAATCTTCCACAATGGGGCGACAAGGGCGTCAAGGCCGACGTGCAATCCAAGGCCGCCATTTACGGCTATCTGCTGCACCGCTGCGATGCGATGGCCACACCTGCCGTCAAAGCCGATCCCGAGTTTCGCCGTCTTGTCGACGGTGCGCACAACGGCTTGAGTTTCGTGCCCCAGGCCGTGAGCAACGAAGACAGCGGCCAGCTCTTTCGCGTGCTGATCGAACTGCGCTCGTTCGACAATCTGCTGTTCTTCCGGTTCGGCTAGGCCGCGGCCGGCATGGCCAACGCGGCCTGAAAGACAAATGGCTATTTGGAGATGGTCTGGGGCCTGCTGTCCGTGCTGCAAATGAAAGCCAGCGGATCAAACATGGCCTTGTCCGGCGCAAAGAAATGTTGAAGCGCCAACGTCAGGATGGCGGCTCCGGTCATGCCGCCCAGAACCAGCGCCATCAGTTGTCGACGAGTAGACCGGACATCCATGTCGGAACACTCCCCTGAAACCCTGTCGATGCTAACAAGCGAACGCCATCCGGTAAAATTTCGGCGCGCCGCGCGTGAAACATGTTCCATTCATCTGAAACAGACGACCACGGCCGGAACGCTGATCATTCGGCGGCGTCCGGCTGATAGCTCCATGACGGCTCGAACCGGCGCCAGACCTCGGCCAGCGCATTCACCAGCGCGGTCAGCATCGTCTTGTCGTGGTGCGACGACGGCAGGATCCGCAGATACGCCGTATCGCGCGCCGCCGCCGAATGGCCGGCCGGGCGCAAGTGAAGAGAAAAATCGGAAAGCAGAGCGTTGCACATCGCCCGTGCCATGGCGATATCGCCCACCGCCAGCGATATGATGTGCTCCTGCCCCGGCCGCACCGGCAGCCCGGCCTTGATCAGCCCGGCGCGCAGCGTGGCGGCGTTCTGCGCCAGCCTTTCGCACTCCCATGACGATTCCTTGAGATGGCGGATCGCCGCGAGCGACGCCGCGCATAGCGGCGGCGGCAGCGCGTTGGTGAACGCATAGCCCGGCGCATGGGTGCGAAGCGCATCGACCAGCACGGCACGTCCGGCGATGTAGCCGCCGAGACAACCATAGGCCTGGGCCAGCGTGCCCTCGATGATGTCGATCCGGGACGCCAGCCCTTCCCGTTCGGCCATGCCGGCGCCACCCGCGCCGCAGATGCCGACCGCATTGGCTTCGTTGAGATAGGTGATCGCGCCGAAACGGCGGGCAAGATCGCAGATCTGGCGGATCGGCGCGACGTCTCCGCTGATGGCGTAGATACTCTCGAAGGCGATCAACGCCGGCCGGCCGCGCTCCTCCCGGAGAATCTGTTCGAGATGCTCCAGATCGTTGTGCCGCCAGATCCGCTTCTTGCATCCGGATTTTGAAATTCCCTCGATCATCGAATGATGATTGTGCTCATCGGAGATCACGAGGCAGCGCGGCACCAGCCTCGCGACAGCGGACAGGCCCGCCGCATTGGCGATGTAGCCGGACGTGAACAGCATGGCCGCCTGCTTGCGATGCAGATCGGCAATCTCGGCTTCGAGGTCGAGCAGCATCCGGTTGGTGCCGCAGGTGTCGCGCGCGCCCCCGGCGCCGGCGCCGGCATGCAGCACGGTCTGCACCATGGCGCCGACCACCTTCGGGTGCTGGCTCATGCCGAGCTGGTCGTTCGAACACCACACCACGACGTCGCGCGGGCCTTCGGGCGAATGCCATGTCGCATAGGGAAAGCGGCCCGGAATCCGCTCGACCGAGATGGAGGCGCGATAGTTCAGATCGTCGCGGCGCTTATCGGCCGCGCAACTGAAGAATTTCTCGTGCCGCATGCGGCCGGCGAACGCACTTTCGGTCATTGTCGCGCTCCCCTCCCGCGCATTGTCGGGAGTCGTGACAAGACTGCACGGTTCAAATCACCCGTCAAAATTTTTGCGGAGAGATCGCGGAGTTCGCAGCCCGGTTATGAAACGCCTGTTTCGTTTGAAACATCTTCGCTGCAACATTGATTGCAACCGGAGGCGCAAAGAAAGCGGCGCGGACAGCGGATGCACGGGAGAGAGCGGATGCGCCGCGCCGTCGTGACGGATGCGCCTCCCAGCACGAACACGCAGGCCCGCGACAGCTCGGCAACCGCCGGTTCGACCGGCGAATTCGCTGCCAGCTTCGGCAATTCTTCGCGCCGCAACAGTTCGGCGGGATAAGCCTGCTCCGGATGCACGCAACCCGATATCACCGATCGCAAACCCACCGCTATATAGCGCAAACTTACGACGCGAAAGCGGGCCTTCCATGATCAAAATCAACTGCCGCGGGTGAGCTTAATGACGCAGCCAATCGCGTTTTCCGCAGCCCTCGCGGCCAGCGTCCAGAGCGGCCGCACATTGCCCCGCGCCTGTCTTTGGCGGCCCGGAAGGGCCAAGCGTCTTCAAGCGCCAGAACAATATTCTGCGCGAATTGGATATCCGCTGCACTCAGCGGTTATGTCCTCGTTGAGTCGTTATGCAACAGTTCAAGCATGAACGTCGAATGGTGTCGTCGCGAGTCGCCGACACTCATTCTCCGCGGTCTTCCTGCTGTCCGTCTTCATGAGAGGCGCCAGCGCGCATTTAAGCGGCTGGGACTTGTCCTGAAAGACGAACGCGCAATGTCAACAAGGATACTCTGACGATGAGAAAGACGATTGCAATTGGGACCGTCCAGGTTGAGCTTCGACCGCGATTGCTCGCCTTGTGTATTGTGGGCGCCGCCACCTTCTCGGCAACATCAAAATCGCATGCTTATGACCTGCCGGCGGTCAACCTCGGCATGACGACATTCCTGGACGGAACTCCCACGATGGGTGGACCGGGATGGTACACCAGTCAGTGGATTGTCAGCTATTCTGCAGACAAACTCGCCAACAGCCAGGGCAACAATCTGGGGCTCCCTCTTGAGCGGGTTTCGGTCCTCAGCGAGGCCACTCAGATTCTGTATCTGTCGCCGACAAAAGTCGGAGCGGGCTCGTTTGGTTTCGAGTTTGTTGTCCCTTCCATCTTTAGCGCCAGCGCCAATGACGGATTGGGCAATCAGGTCCTGAACGCCAGCCAGGGATTCGGAGATGTCTCGTTTGGCGCGTTCTATCAATTCGACCCCATTATGGGTCCGAATGGCCCTCTGTTTATCGGCCGCATTGAAGCTCAGGCTTTGGCTCCGATCGGACGTTACAACGCGGCTGTTTCCGTAAATCCGGGATCCAATTTCTGGTCTTTCAATCCGTATTTTGCTGGCACCCTTTTTCTTTCGCCGAAGTGGACGGTGACAACGCGATTCCACTATCTGTGGAACGGCGAGAATAACGACCCGTCCTTGACATACGGACCTTCTGCCCTGAACTCACAGGCCGGCCAGGCCTTGCATGCCAATTTTTCGACCGAGTATGCCGTAGCCGACAAGTTCTGGCTCGGGATCAATGGTTATTGGCTTCAGCAGATGACCAACACCAAAGTCAACGGCATCAGTGTCGACGGCACCAAGGAACGAGTCTGGGCTTTGGGGCCCGGGATGATGTACGCCTTCAATAAAGACAATTATCTGTTCTTCAATGCATTCTATGAGTTCGGCGCCGTAAATCGAAGTCAAGGGCAGAAGTATATGATGCGCTACGTCCGCCATTGGGATTAAAAGTGCTTCAAAAGCGTCCGAGCGGTCGTCTGCGATCGCATACCGCTCGGCGCAGTTGTGACGGGCGACCTGCCCTCTTCCCGGATGGTCGAAGAGCAGGTCGCCGGCGTCGGTCCCGGTATCCAGGATGTGATGCCGAGCCATCGGATCATCCCGCTCTCCTGTCTCATGAGATGTTCGCCGAAACCGCTTCGGTGGCGACAAGCTCATGCTGAAATCTGCGACGAATCTTTCATTTCAACGCTTGAGGAAACGGTGTCATGCTTGGATTTTTCGGCAACAGGAACGCGGCATCGAGCAACGACAGCTATGAGAGCTTCGCCTATAACGAAGGTGAGATTTCGATTTTATACGTCGAAGACGGCAAGATTTCTCATTGCAATAAATCGGCGGCGCATGTGTTCGGCCTGCAAAGCGTGGAAGAGCTGATCGGCCGCACGCCGCGCGAACTTTCGCCCGAACGGCAGCCGAATGGCGAAAACAGCGGCGAAGCCTCCATGCGCAATGTTCAGGAGGCATTGACCAAAGGCGCGTCACGTTTCGAATGGCAGCATGTCCGGTTTGATAACGGTGAGCCGTTTCATGTTTCCATTTTCCTGCAACGCGGTGAAATGAACGGCAAGCCGCTTCTGCTTTGCATGTTTCAGGACATATCCGATCTGGTGAGACTGCGCGAGGAACAGCGCAGGAACCGAGAAAAAATGGCCAAGGATCTGGATGCCAGTGTCGGCGCGATCGTGAATATGATCGCAACCGCCGCCACCGAGTTGAAGAACGAAGCCGAACAGATGTCCAGCTCCTCGCACAAGATGCAGGAGCAGAGCTCGACGGTCGCCGGCGCGACACATGAAGCGTCCGCCAACGTTCAGGCGGTGGCCAGCGCGACGGAGGAAATGACCGCCTCAAGCAGGGAAATCGGCCAACAGGTGACGAAAGCCTCGGAGATGGCCGGCTACGCCGTCGAGGAATCGCAACAGACCAGCGCGGTGGTCAACAATCTGGCGCAGGCGGCGCAGAAAATCGGCGCCGTCGTGGAGCTGATCCAGGCGATCGCGGGACAAACGAACCTGCTGGCGCTGAACGCGACGATCGAGGCTGCGCGGGCCGGCGATGCTGGCCGTGGATTTGCCGTGGTCGCGACCGAGGTCAAGGCGCTCGCCGAACAGACGGCGAAAGCAACCGAGGAGATCGCCGGCCAGATCGGAGCTATCCAATCCTCCACCACCTCGACGGTGAGCGCAATCAAACAGATCGGCAGCTCGATCAGCAGCATCAGCGAAGTTGCCGCTGCCGTGGCCGCCGCCGTTCAAGAGCAGATTACGGCGACAGGTGAAATCTCGAACAATATTCAACAAGCGGCTTGCGGCACCGAAGAAATTTCCAGAAATATCACCAGCGTTGCCACCGCCGCGACCCAGATGGGTTCGGTCGCGAGCAAGGTTTTGAACTCCGCCAATATCCTGACCAGGGAATCGACCAATCTGCGCAAGGAGGTTGATCTCTTCCTCGGGGCGTTGAACAGAGCGTAATCCTCCAACGGAAAACGTGTCGGGCCTGGTCGTCTTGCGACCGGCAGCAAAGATGGTCGTCCGATCCTTGCATCAGGCGACCGGAATCAAGCGACTGGCAGCAAGCGCACATCATGACGCGCGGCGGTCATGGCGTCCGTCACGTGGCCGACACCAAGCGTGCGGATGCCGAGGATAAAGCTTGCGACGATCGCGCGGTCAGGCGGTCTTCGCGCAGTGATGGCTTTGCCGGATCTCCGCGAGCGCATCGGGGGTATCGATATCGAGGAAGGCGGCGGGGCCGCCGACCTCGACCTCGGTGACGGCGTCGGCGTGCTGCACGATCAGATGCCGCGCGCCGAAGTCGCCGTCGAGCTTGACGAGATCGCCAAAATAGCGCCGCGACCACACCACCGGATTGCCGCGCCGCCCATTGCTGACCGGCACCACGATCAGCGAGCCCGCGCCCGGCGAGAACGCCTCGATCATCCTGTCGATCATCGCGGCATCGACCAGCGGCATGTCGCCGAGGCAGATCACCGCGCCGTCGGCGCTCTCGGGGACCGCGTCGATGCCGGCCCTGACCGAACCGCCCTGCCCTTCGGCAAACGCCGGATTGTGGACGAACCTGACGTTCAGTCCGGCGAGCGCCTGTTCGACCTCCTCGCGCTGATGGCCCGTCACCACGACGACCGACGACGCGCGCGAGGCCAGCACCTGCTCGGCGACGATCCGGACCAGCTTCCGGCCGCCCACTTCGGCGAGCAGCTTGTTGCGCCCCCCCATCCGGGTCGACCGTCCGGCGGCGAGAATGACCGCCGCGATGTTGTTGTCGTCCGACGACGGAGCCGTGCGCGGCTGCGGGCGGCTCACGATCTCCATCAGCAGACCTCCCACGCCCATTCCGGTGATGTCGGCCCGTTTCACCTTGAGACCGGCGAGCAGGCGCATCAGCACCCAGTCAAAACCGTTTTCCTTGGGCGAGCGCGCACAGCCCGGCGCGCCGATCACCGGCACCTTGTCGACATTGCCGATCAGGATCAGGTTGCCCGGATCCACCGGCATGCCAAAATGCTCGATATGGCCGCCGACATCCTCCAGCGCGGCCGGAATGACATCGCGCCGGTCCGCGATCGCCGAGGCGCCGAACACCAGCACCAGCTCGGCGCCGAGCGCCAGCAGTTCGCGGATCGCCGCCGACAGCGCCGCCTGATCGTGCCGGATGCGGCGCTCGGCGATGATGGCGGCATTGGCCGGGGCCAGCCGCTCCTGGGTGACGCGCACGGTCTTGTCGATCACCTTGGGCGCAAGGCCCGGCAGCATGGTCGACACCACGCCGACCTTCTTCACCTTGAACGGCGCCACCCGCAATTTGCCGCGCCTCACCGCAGCGACCGCCTGGTCGCGCAGCCTGGCCTCGACCCCGAACGGGATCAGCTTCACCGTGCCGATCATCTCGCCTTCGACCACCGCCTTGAACGCCGGCAGCGTCGCGAACGTGATCGCCTCGTCGATCCGGTTGAGACGATCGACGGTGGTCCGGTCCACCAGCAGAACCCCCGCCTGCGAGGCGAACAGATTGGCGCGGCCGGTGAAGGCGCGCTCGATGCTCACCCCCTCGCCGGCGAGCGCTTCGGCGATCCCCGACGCCGCGGCGTCCTCGGACACGTCGCCCTCGTCGAGCCGCGCCACCACGATCTCGCGCACCCCGGCGCGCATCAGCGCTTCGGCCTCCTCGCGGCCGATCCGGGTGCCCTTCTTCAGCACCAGCGCCTCCTGCCGAATCGCATGAACCGTGACGCCGCCGATCGCATCGTGGGGTGCAACGGGACCGAACTTCATGCGGGGAACTCCATTGTCACGCGCCTCCGGCTCGCTCCGGCCGGGGCGGAAGCCGTAAACTAGCAGTGATTTCCGCCATAATCGAGACCGCTATTTCGGCCGGAGATACCGCTCCGATGGGCAGCCCGATCGGGGCATGGATGCGGGCCAGAGCCGCTTCGCCGGCTCCCCGGGCCCGGAACCGCTCCAGGCGCCTGGCATGGGTCTTCCGCGAGCCGAGCGCTCCGATATAGAAGCATTCCCGCTCGAGCGCGTGCAGCAACGCCGGATCGTCGATCTTCGGATCGTGGGTCATGGCGACCAGCGCCGTATAGCGGTCGATCTTGAGCGGCGGCAGCGCCACATCGGGCCAGTCGGCGAACAGCGAGATCCCCGGAAAGCGCTCGGGCGCGGCAAACGCGGTGCGCGGATCGATCACGACCACGTCGTAGCCGAGCGATTGCGCCAGCGGCGCGAGGGTCTGGGCGATATGGACCGCGCCGATCATGACCAGGCGCGCGGTCGGGGCGTAGACGTTCAGGAACAGCTTGCGTCCATCGACTTCGACGATCCCGGATTTGCCCGTCCGCAACTGCGCCGCAAGCTGTTCGTGCAGCGGATCGCCCGCGATCCCGGCCGCTTTGACAAGACGCTGCTCGCCGCTGACAACATCGGTGATGACGATGACGGCGCGGCGCGCGGTGCGCTCCGCATTGAGCTCGCTCAGCACCGCGCGCTTCATGCCCGCTCCGCCTCGCCGGCCTCGATCTTCTCGACGAAAATCCGGATGGTGCCGCCGCACGACAGCCCGACGCCAAGCGCCGTCTCGTCGGCGACGCCGAACTCCAGCAGTCTCGGCCGCCCGTTCGCGATCACGTCCAGCGCCTCCAGCACCACCGCGCCCTCGACGCAGCCGCCCGACACCGAACCCAGAAACGTGCCCTTGTCGTTGATCACGAGGCTGGAGCCGGCCGGACGCGGCGCAGAGCCCCAGGTCTCCACCACCGTCGCCAGCGCAACGCCCTGCCCGGCCTCGAGCCACTCCTGCGCCGCTCGCAGAATGTCCTCGTCTCGCTCCAGCATCGTCGATCTCTCACGCCGAGGGACAGCCGCACGACTCACCGGCCGTACATTCACGACCTCATCAGAACCCCATGCAACACGGCATCAAGAACCAAAACCATTCTCGTACAACGCCATGATCATGGACGCTCATCGACTCCACAAAACCTATATCGACGTCCAGCGAATGTCATGCCCCGCTGAATCGAGCATCACTCCACGTCAGCGCTATCCTGAAAATCCTGCTTTGAACAACACCGTTCATCACGCCCCGGCTCAGGCCATGCAGCCAAAGCTCGCAAATCCAATTCGAATCCGGAGCGCATCGCCCCCCTGTCGTCTCACGGACTGCGCAGGATCGGGATATCCAATTGGAACAAAAACTCAGCAAGACAGAAGGCAAAATCCGCCGCAAAGGCGTCTTGAGCCTTTGAAGACTGCATCAAGACGAGATGATGAGAAGCGACTCGCTCAACTGTTCTTACGCGGCGTCCCCGCGATTGCCGACTGAAGCACGTCCAGTCGGTCCTGCCCATCACATCCGCCGCAATGACGATGCGTGAAGCAGCGTCGGCATTGGGGCACATGCATTTCAGCATCGCATTGAGATGAATGCCGAGCATCCGGCACAGAGCTTCGTTCGCAATCCGGTCTGCCCGCCTTACGTCATCGCATGAGCGGAACGGTCGCCGATCCATTCACCTGTCTTTCGCCAGATCGACAGCGCCAAGGCCCGACGTTACCAAGACTCGACAACATCAAGACTCGACGAAGCCCGCGCCGAAGCCACGTTTTTCACACGCTCCTCCGCGTTTTGTCCCGTGACGCAAACGTCGGGCAAAAAAGCCATGCCGATGCGCCGGTGTTTCGCGGACCAGTCGCAGGGCAAAACCGATAATATGCGAATTTCAGTGGTTCAAGGTGTCTTGGTAGCGAGGGAGGGACTCGAACCCCCGACCCCAGGATTATGATTCCCGTGCTCTAACCAGCTGAGCTACCTCGCCGAACGTCCCAACCGGGCCATGCGGCGGGTTGCAGACGGCGGCATATAAGAAGGCACCCAAATGCCTGTCAAGCAACGTTGGCATCTTTACAGGATCATTTCGGCCGAACGTTGGGATCGCCTCCGGGGCTGCCGGGCGGCGGGATCACCGGCATGGTGCCGGTGTTCGGCGCGGGGGCGTGCATTTCAGGATCGACGCCGGCGGGCGGGCACAAAACACCATCGGATTTCGCCAGTTTATCGCCCAAAGCCTCACTGCTCTGCCCATTCGGCCTGTCCGAAGGAGCAATACTGCCTTCCGAAGGCATCGCCTGGGTCGGGGCGCAATTTCGCTGCTGCGTGGCGCGATCCGGATTGGGCGGCGCGGTGCGTGCCGGCGGCGTTGCCGGTGTCGGCGGCGCCTGAGCCAGCGCCATCGCCGGGACGGTCGCGACCACGGCAGACATGAGCCAGAGTTTCGCTTGCATGCCGGTGCAACGGCCTTATCGCACGCAAGTTCCGCGCGAGGACGGGACGGATCAGGCCTTGCGGTAGCGGATCAGCGAGAAATGCCCCATCGGCGGCATCGGCCGGCGCTCGATCAAGGCGACGCCGCCATGCCGGTGTTCCCAATCCTGCAAACGAGCCCACGGAAATTCCGGCCGCCAGCCCAGCCGGCGCGCCAGCGGCGCGAAGGCGAGTTCGAAAATCCGGCGCGGGCCACTCTCCGCGCCGATGTGATTGACCAGAATGAGCTCGCCGCCGGGCTTCAGCACCCGGACGAAATCGTCCAGCGTCGCTTCCGGATCGGGCACCGCCGTGATGACATATTGCGCCACCACCGCATCGAACGAAGCGTCGGGGAATGCGAGGTTCTTCGCATCCATCACCGACAGCGATTCGACATTGGAGAGATTGAGATTGCGCACGCGCTCCTGCGCCTTGCGCAGCATCGGCTCGGAAATATCGACGCCGCACAGGCGCGTGCTGCGCGAATAATCCGACAGCGACAGCCCGGTGCCGACGCCGACATCGAGCACCCGGCCGCCGATCGCATCCGCCACCGCGATGGTGGATTTGCGGCCATGATCGAACACCGCGCCGAACACCAGATCGTAAACCGGCGCCCAGGCGGCATAAGCCTTCGCCACCCCCGCGCGATCGATATCGTTGCCCATGTCTGCTATGCCGCTTTTCGAGCCTAGTCTGCCGCAAGCGACTGCGGGGCACGCGTCGCGAATTTCGCCGCAACGTCGTCGCGATGCGACGCGCTTTTGATGAAGCCGCCGCCGAGCACCCGCGCCTGCCCGCCCGGCGCGTCATAGAACACGCAGGCCTGGCCGGGCGATACGCCCTCCTCGCCCGCGACCAGTTCGACCTCGCATTCGCCATCGACGATGTGCAGCCAAGCCGGCTGCGGCGCGCGGGTGGACCGCACCTTGACGAAGACTTCGCGGCCGGTGCCGACCGCCTGCTCCAGCGAGCCGCCGCCGATCCAGTTCACCTCGCGCAGCACGATCCGGCTGCGCTGCAACGCCTCGCGCGGACCGACCACGACGCGGCGGCGCGCGGCGTCGAGCTCGAGCACGTAAAGCGGTGCGTGGCTGGCGATGCCGAGACCGCGGCGCTGGCCGACCGTGAAATTCACGATGCCCTGATGGTGGCCGAGCACGCGGCCGCCTTGATCGACGATGTCGCCCGGCTCCATCGCATTCGGCTTCAGCCGCTCGATCACATCGGTATAGCGACCGGTCGGCACGAAGCAGATGTCCTGGCTGTCGTGCTTGTCGGCGACCGAAAGACCAAAGCGGCGCGCCAGTTCGCGGGTCTGCGCCTTGGTCATGTCGCCGAGCGGAAAGCGCAGATGGGCGAGCTGCTCGGAGGTGGTGGCGAACAGGAAATAGCTCTGGTCGCGCTCGGGATCGGCGGCGCAGACCAGCGCGCGCGAGCCGTCCGGCTGGCGGCGCGAGGCGACGTAATGGCCGGTGGCCAGCACCTGCGCGCCAAGTTCGCGCGCGGTCGAAAGCAGATCACGAAACTTGATCGAGCGGTTGCATTCGATGCACGGCACCGGCGTCTCGCCATGCACATAGCTTTCGGCGAAACGATCGATCACCGATTCACGGAAGCGGCTTTCATAGTCCAGCACGTAGTGCGGGATGCCGATCCGCGCGGCGACATCGCGCGCGTCGTGAATGTCCTGACCGGCGCAGCAGGCGCCCTTGCGATGGGTGGCCTCGCCTTGATCGTAAAGCTGCAGCGTGATGCCGACGACATCGTAGCCCTCGGCCTTGAGCAACGCCGCCGTCGCCGAGGAATCGACGCCGCCGGACATGGCGACAACGACCCGCGTGTCCTGCGGGCGTCCTTCGAGATCAAGGCTGTTGAGCATGGCCTGCGAATCCGAATGCGATGATGGAGCGGCGGCGCCGTCACCCTCCATATATGTGGCTCTTTATTATAGAGCGCACCCCCGTGAGGCAATTGGAACGCACGAGCCGCGGCAAAACTTGCCGCCGGGCAAAATGCGCAGGGGTCCGGCGCTCTTTTTCTTCCAATCAAGTCATTGAAATATATATCATTTCATGAGCATCCGGGCTGGCCCGATCTTTGCTCCTTCGGTTCCCGGATGATTGTAAGAGGTTGCCAGTGTCCAGCGTCAATCCGGAAGCCGCCATCGCGCCGTCGTTTTATACCGCCCGGCCGAAATCGCCGCAGGCCGGCCCCTCCGCGTCGGCGGATTTCGCTCATCTGGTGGATCTGAACGCCGATGCCGACAGCAGCCAACCGACGCCGCCCCGTGACGCACCCGCAGCCGGTGCCGACGAGACCCGGCCGGCCACTCCGGATGACCGGCCGCCGGTGACCGGCGTTTACGAGCACGTCCACCGCACGGACAAGGCCGACAGTTCAGACCAGACGACGGCCGAGGACGGCGACAGCGATAGCGATTCCGCGCAGGGCGACGCCGATCAGTCCGCGATCGCCCAGACCTCGAACCCCAGCGCAGGGACTCCCGTGCCAGCGGCCGTCGTCATTCCGGTTGCGACCGCGTCCACCGCCCCGGCGGCAGCAACCGCGACCGGCGAAGAGACCGCCGCTCCGGCCATCACCGGCAATGGGCAGACCGCGGCAATCGCGACCGCAGAAGTTTCCACGGCGAAGACGGCCAACGGGCAGACGATCGGCGGCGGGGCGGCCCCGCGCGCGCGCCCGCCCCCCAGGCCCCACCGCAAGCCCCGGGGCGCCAGGCCGCCCGCGCCGGGCGGGGCGCCGCCGCCCCGCCCCGCGGAGCCGGTGCTGGCGGGGGCCGCGACCAAGCCCGCGGGGCGGAGCGAAACGGGGGGGAGGGCAAGGAGGACGCCCGCCGACAAATCCGCCACGACCGATGGCGCGGCGACGGCCGACGCGCCGGCTTCTGCGGCAGCGAAATCCGCCGAGACCGCCGCAGCCCCCGATGCAAAGGCCGACCCCCGAGGCCAGCAGGAGGCGTCCAGCACCCCCGTCGCCAAAACCGAGGCGAACGAGGCCAAAGCCGACGCTCCGGAAGCGAAATCCATCGCCACGGCGACGACCGCGCCGGCCGCGACCCATGCTCACGCCGCCATTTCCGCCGCGCAATCCACCTCGGTCGATCCGGTTCAACTCGGCAACGCCGCCCTGCCGCTGCAACAGCCTGCGCAGGCCGCGAGCACCCAGTCCTTCGCCGCGCCGGCGCCGCAGCTCAATGTCATGGTCGCCGCGAACAACATGGTGCCGGTGAGCGGCCTTGCGGTCGATATCGCGCTCAAGGCGGCGGCCGGCAACAGCCGGTTCGAGATCCGCCTCGATCCCGCCGAACTCGGACGGATCGACGTGCGTCTCGATGTCGACAAGCACGGACAGGTGACCTCGCATCTCACGGTCGAACGCCCGGCGACGCTGGACATGCTTCGCCGCGACGCGACGCAGCTTCAGCAGGCGCTGGAGAATGCCGGTCTCAAAACCGGCGATAGCGGCCTGCAATTCAGCCTGCGCGACCAGTCCTTCGCCGGACGCGACGACAACGGCCAGTCCGGCCGCAACGCGCAGCGTCTGATCATTTCGGAAGATTCCACCGTGCCCGCACAGATCGCCGGCATGAGCTACGGCCGCACGCTCGGATCGAGCACCGGCGTCGATATCAGGATTTGAGGAGAGACGCATGGCCGTCGATGCTACATCGCCCATCATTCCGACTTCCGCGCCGGCATCGAGCTCGGGGAGCTCGAGCTCGAGCTCGAACTCGTCGAGCAGCAGTACGGGCACCACCGCCGCCGGTCTCGCCAACAATTTCCAGACCTTCCTGACGCTGCTGACAACGCAGCTGCAGAACCAGAACCCGCTCGACCCGCTCGACACCAACCAGTTCACCGCCCAACTCGTGCAGTTCGCGCAGGTCGAACAGCAGCTCAAGATGAACGACCAGATGTCCTCGCTGGTCACGCTGCAAAAGACCGCACAGTCCACGCAGGCGCTGAGCTTCGTCGGCCAGACCATCGGCGTCGACGGCAGCACGGCGGCGTTCAACGGCTCGGCCACCTGGAACTTCAACGCACCCGCGAACTCGACCGCCACCATCTCCATCACCAACTCCGCCGGCCAGACGGCCTACACCGGCAGCTACGCGGTGACCGCCGGCAATGCGAGCTTCGTGTGGGACGGCAAGGGCAATGACGGCACGCAATGGCCGGCCGGCGACTATAAGATGACGGTGACGGCGAAAGACGCTTCGGGCAACGACGTCGCCGTCTCCACCGAGATTCAGGGCGTGGTGGATTCCGTCGATCTCACCGCGAGCCCGGCGCTGCTGTCGATGGGCGGCAAGAACTACACCGTCGACCAGATCAAGCGCGTGGTGCGCTCGAACTGATATCCGCCCCCTTTCGCATCCGTTCGTTTTGCCCGGCGCCCGCAAGGGGGCCGGGCGATCCGTCATGAGGCGTCTCGAAGGAGAATCGTATTGGAGCCTTGGGCTTAGGCAAATTTTAAGCCCGCGGGGGTAGCGTGTTCCTACGAGTTCAGTAGTTCGAGTTTGTGAGTACGCCATGACAGAACCCCACCGCCCGAGGGTGAAGTACGTCATCGGGCCAGACGGCAGTCCGCTGACCATCGCGGATCTTCCCGCGCCCGGCACCAAACGGTGGGTCATCCGCCGTAAAGCCGAAGTCGTTGCCGCCGTGCGGGGTGGCCTTCTCTCCCTGGAGGAAGCCTGCAGCCGCTACACGCTGACCGTGGATGAATTCCTGTCCTGGCAGTTTTCGATCGACCAGCATGGCCTGGCCGGACTGCGCACCACCCGAATCCAGCAATATCGCCAATAAGATCATTATCTTAAGCTATTTGCCCTGAAGCCGGTCTCGTCCTGCGAGGCCGGCTTTCGGCGTTTGGCGGCTGCTTGATGCATCGGCAGACCGCTCCAGATTGAATCAAAGGCCTCGCATCCGCTCCCCCAAACGCTCACCAAATTCACCGAATGAACACGTCCGTTAACCGGCGTTAACCATATAGAAACCATACCTAGGCAAATTCTGCCCAGTCGGCATTTGGGGCCGAATCTGGGGCGGGTTCGTTGCAAGGACTGGTGGCATTCCTTCGAAGTCTGGGTGCGGCGCGCATGGCGTCCATGGTGGCCGTCACCGTGGCGCTGCTGGGGTTTTTCGCATTCGTCATCATGCGCGTCACCGCGCCGCAGATGATCACCCTTTATACCGACCTCAGCTATGAAGATTCCTCCGCCGTCATCAAGGAACTCGACCGTCAGGCCATCCCCTATGAGATGAAGAACGACGGCGCCGTGATCCTGGTGCCGAAGGATCGCGTCACCAAGCTGCGGATGAAACTCGCCGAGAGCGGCCTGCCCAAGGGCGGCAGCGTCGGCTACGAAATCTTCGACAAATCCGACACGCTGGGCTCGACCAGCTTCGTGCAGAACGTCAACCACCTGCGCGCGCTGGAGGGCGAGCTTGCCCGCACCATCAAGTCGATCGACCGGATTCAGGCGGTCCGCGTCCACCTCGTGCTGCCGGAGCGGCAACTGTTCTCGCGCGAGAAGCCGGAGCCGTCGGCGGCCATCGTGGTCCGGGTGCGCGGATCGCTGGAGCCGCAGCAGGTCCGCGCCATCCGCCATATCGTCGCCTCCTCCGTCAACGGGCTGAAGGCACAGCGCGTCTCGATCGTGGACGAGACCGGCCAGTTGCTGGCCAACGGCTCCTCGGATGAAGCCGGCATCGACGGCGTCACCGGCGACGAGCGCCGTGCCGCTTATGAGAGCCGGATGCGCAGCCAGGTCGAGGCGATCGTCTCCTCGGTGGTCGGCGCAGGCCGCGCCCGCGTCCAGCTTTCCGCCGATTTCGACTACAACAAGATCACTCAGACCTCGGACAAGTTCGATCCCGAGGGCCGCGTGCTGCGCTCCAGCCAGTCGCGCGAGGAATCCTCCTCGACCGCCGAAGCCAAGGACGGCCAGGTCACGGTCAACAATGAGCTGCCGGGCAGTCAGGGCCAGGGCGGCGCCAACGCCGCCAAGGACCAGAGCAAGAAGAGCGAAGAGATCAACAATTACGAGATCTCGCGCGTCACCAAGACCGAAGTCACCGAGGCCGGCCGGGTCAACCGGGTGTCGGTCGCGGTGCTGGTCGATGGCAGCTACAACAAGAACGACAAGGGCGAGATGGTCTACGTGCCGCGCCCCAAGGAAGAACTCGAGCGCATCGCCACGCTGGTGCGCTCGGCGATCGGCTTCGACCAGAAGCGCGGCGACCAGGTCGAGGTCGTCAACCTGAAGTTCGCCGAGGCGCCCTCCACCATGCCGCTCGCCGAGCCGGCCGGTCTGCTCGGCATGTTCCAGTTCACCAAGGACGACATCATGTACTTCATCGAGCTCGCCGTGATGCTGGTGCTCGGCATCGTGGTGGTGTTCATGGTGATCCGCCCGCTGGTCAGGCGCGTGCTCGCCTCCGAGCCGGTCAAGAGCCTGACCGAGCCGATGCCGGAACTGCCCGAACCGGGCGCGCAGGGTGCCGGCGGCCAACCGCAGATCGGCAACAACGCCACCGCGCAGATGATCGACGTCGCGCAGGTGCAGGGTCAGGTCCACGCCCAATCGGTGCATCGCGTCGGCGAGCTTGCCGACCGCAATCCCAATGAGACCGCCGCCATCATCCGGCAGTGGCTCACAGAACCGGCATAACGTCCCATGGCATCCGCACCCGCCCTCACCAACCAGTCTCAGGACATCGCCGGCGCCGTCGCGACGCTCGCGAGCCGCCAGAACGGCCGCAGCCCGACCAAGCCGCTGAGCGGCCCCAAGCGCGCCGCCATCGTGATGCTGGCGCTGGGCGAGCAATATGGCAGCAAGGTGTGGGCGCTGCTCGATGACGACGAGGTGCGCGAGCTGTCGGTGGTGATGTCCTCGCTCGGCACCGTGGAAGCGGATGTGGTCGAAGACCTGCTGCTCGAATTCGTCTCGCGGATGTCGGCCTCCGGCGCGCTGATGGGCACTTTCGACGCCACCGAGCGTCTGCTGCAGACCTACCTGCCCGCCGAGCGCGTCACCGGCATCATGGACGAGATCCGCGGCCCCGCCGGCCGCAACATGTGGGAGAAGCTCTCCAACGTGCAGGAAGAGGTTCTCGCCAACTACCTGAAGAACGAATACCCGCAGACCGTCGCCGTGGTGCTCTCCAAGCTCAAGCCCGAGCACGCCGCGCGCGTGCTGGCGATCCTGCCCGAGGACATGGCGCTCGATGTCGTGGGCCGCATGCTGAAGATGGAAGCGGTGCAAAAGGAAGTAATCGAGCGCGTCGAACAGACGCTGCGCGTCGAGTTCATGTCCAACCTGTCGCAGACCCATCGCCGCGACGCCCATGAGGTGATGGCGGAAATCTTCAACAATTTCGACCGCCAGACCGAAACCCGCTTCATCACCTCGCTCGAGGAAGAGAACCGCGAGTCCGCCGAACGGATCAAGGCGCTGATGTTCACCTTCGACGATCTGGTCAAGCTGGATGCCGGCTCGGCGCAAACCCTGATGCGGCATGTCGACAAGGACAAGCTCGGCATCGCGCTCAAGGGCGCCAACGACGCCGTGCGCGAGTTCTTCATGAGCAACATGTCGAGCCGCGCCGCGAAGATGCTGCAGGACGACATGGCGGCGGCCGGACCGGTCCGCCTGCGCGACGTCGACGAGGCCCAGGCGCTGCTCGTCAACCTCGCCAAGGACCTCGCCGCCAAGGGCGAGATCATGCTGCAGAAGAATCGCGCCGACGACGAGCTGGTGTACTGATGGCCGCGCCCGCCAAATTCCTGTTCGACGTCGATTTCGCGGTCCCGGACGCCGTCAAGGAGCGCGCCGCCACCGATTCGGAGATCGCCCAGCGCGTCGCCGAAGCCGAAGCGCGCGCTTTCCGTGCCGGTTTCGATGCCGCGCAGCGCGAGGCCAAGGTCGAAAGCGACCGCCGCGCGGCACTGGCGCTGGAGGAGATCGGCCTTGCCATCGGCCGGATCGCGACCGGTCTTGGCCAGATCGAAAACCGGATGGAGATCGAGGCCGTCGATGTCGCGGTCGCGGTCGCGCGCAAGCTGTGTCACGAACTGATGGCCACCGAACCCTTGAGCGAGGTGATGGCGCTGGTGAGCGACTGCTTCCGGAACCTGACCTCGACGCCGCATCTGGCGATCCGCATCAACGAGAACCTCTACGAAGCCGCCAAGGAGCGGATCGAGGCGCTGGCCCGGCGCAGCGGCTTCGAGGGCCGTCTCGTCATTCTCGCCGAACCGGACATCGCCACCGGCGACTGCAAGATCGAATGGGCGGATGGCGGCTGCACCTTCGAGCATGAGGCCATCGACGCCAAGATCAACGAACTCGTGGGCCGCTACATCGCGTCCCGCCATCAGGCCGATGCGTCGGCCATGGGGAACTGAGCCATGAGCGATAACGATTCCGAGGTACCGCTCCCGGATCTCAACAGCGCGGACGCGCCGCCGGTCGATCCGGCCGGCCTGCAGCCGGAAGAGGATCACAGCACGCGGATCGCCTCCGATCTCGAGGCGGTGTTCGACGTGCCGGTGCAGGTGTCGGCCGTGCTCGGCCGCTCCAAGATGGACGTCAGCGATCTTCTGAAGCTCGGTCCCGGCACCGTGCTCGAACTCGACCGCCGCGTCGGCGAAGCCATCGACATCTACGTCAACAATCGCCTGGTGGCGCGCGGCGAAGTCGTCCTGGTCGAGGACAAGCTCGGCGTCACCATGACGGAAATCATTCAGGCGGAGCGCGCCTGACGCGCACCGCCCCCAAACCGACGCCGGAAATGGCGCGACCATAACAGGAGCAAATCATGCGGCTTCTCATTGTTGGCACACTGAAAGGCCAGCTTACCACCGCGACCAAGATCGCCATGGAGAACGGCGCGACCGTGACCCACGCCGAAAACTCCGAGCAGGCGATGCGCGTCGCGCGCGGCGGCAAGGGTGCCGATCTGCTGCTGGTCGACGTCGCCGTCGATATCCGCGATCTGGTGATGCGGCTCGAGGCCGAACATATCCACGTGCCGATCGTCGCCTGCGGCATCACCACCGACGCCCGCGCCGCGGTCGCCGCCATCCATGCCGGCGCCAAGGAATACATCCCGCTGCCGCCCGATCCCGAGCTGATCGCCGCGATCCTCGCCGCCGTCGCCAACGACTCGCGCGACCTGATCTACCGCGACGAAGCGATGGCGCGGGTGATCAAGCTCGCCCAGCAGATCGCCGGCTCCGACGCCTCGGTGATGATCACCGGCGAATCCGGCACCGGCAAGGAAGTGCTGGCGCGCTACGTCCACACCCGCTCCGCCCGCGCCCGCAAGCCCTTCATCTCGATCAACTGCGCGGCGATTCCGGAGCATCTTCTGGAGTCCGAACTGTTCGGCCACGAGAAAGGCGCGTTCACCGGCGCGATCGCCCGGCGCATCGGCAAGTTCGAGGAAGCGAGCGGCGGCACGCTGCTGCTCGACGAAGTCTCGGAAATGGACGTGCGGCTGCAATCGAAGCTGCTGCGCGCGATTCAGGAGCGCGTGATCGACCGCGTCGGCGGCACCAAGCCGGTGCCGGTGGATATCCGTATCATCGCGACCTCCAACCGCAATCTCAATGACGCGGTACGCGAGGGCAGCTTCCGCGAGGACCTGCTGTTCCGCCTCAACGTGGTCAATTTGAAGCTGCCGCCGCTGCGCGAGCGCCCGGCGGACATTCTCGAACTGGCGCAGCACTTCGTGCAGAAATACGCGCAGGCTAACGGCGTGCCGGCGCGGCCGCTGTCGACTGAAGCACGGCAGGTGCTGACCGCGAACCGCTGGCAGGGCAACGTCCGCGAGCTCGAGAACACCATTCATCGCGCGGTGCTGATGGCGCAGGGCGACGAGATCGGCGCCGACGCCATCCTCTCGCCGGACGGCGACCGGCTCGATCTCACCAAAACGCCTCCGGCCGTCGCCCACGCCACCCTCGCCGCCGAGCAGGTGACGCGGGCGCTGGTCGGCCGCACCGTGGCCGATGTCGAGCGCGACCTGATTCTGGAGACGCTGAAGCACTGCCTCGGCAACCGCACCCATGCAGCAAACATTCTCGGCATTTCGATCCGCACGCTGCGCAACAAGCTCAACGAATACGCCAGCGACGGCGCGCCGATCCCGCCGCCCGGCTCCGGCGAATTGCGCGGCATCGCCGCGGCCTGATCGCAGCGACCAACTCACAAAACAACGCCGGCGTGGATTGAACCCACGCCGGCGTTGCCGTTTTCAGAGATATCTCAAACCCGCGCCGGGCGATCCGATCGCTCGAAAATGATGCCGGGCACAGGCTCGTTGGCGGCCTTGTAACTACGATAGAGATTGATCGCGAAGGTGGCGAACACCACGAGGATGAACGCCGAGACCGTCAGCACGAGAATGCGCTTGGTCGTGGTCATGATCGGGCGGGGATGTGCGGCATCGCTCGAACCGTCAGGCCGGCGCAAGCTGCGCCGCGCGCGCGGCCTTGTGCGCGACATGGCGCTGGCCGAGCCAGACGAGCGGCACCACGATCAGCTCCATCACCAGCGCGATCAGCGTGCCGAAGCTCGGCGTCGGCCGCAGGATGAATCCGTAAAGATGCGCCAGTCCGCCGGCCACGATCAGGAACGACAGCGTGCTCATCCGCTCGCCATGGATTTCGATCCGCGGCAGCGTGGTGATGTACATCACGCCCATGCCGGCGGCGATGGCGGACAGAAAACGGAAGAAATTGTCGGCCGAGGCGGATTCGCCGCCGTGCAGGAACTTCGAGCCGAGCAGCACGCCCGACAGCCCGACGGCGAGCAGCACGAGCGCGCAGAAGACGATGGCCGCCTGCAGGCATATCCGTTCCATGGGCCGCTCCCTTCGCCTGAGGAACTCGAATGGCATGGTATAGGATGAGGCGGTCCCGATGGCGAATGGAAGTTCGCCAAAGGGCTCTCACATTTTCGCGCAGCTTGATATGCCGTGCTGGACGCGGCTCCGGCGATTCGCCCCGCATTTTACCCGCAAAGATATCATGACCGTCTTCACGCCCCATCAGGATCAAGCGCTTGCCGCCGTCGCCGCGTGGCTGAAGGCAAAGCCGGGCCGCGGCAACACCCCGCCGGTGTTCCGCCTGTTCGGCTATGCCGGCACCGGCAAGACCACGCTGGCGCGCCATATCGCCGAAGGCGTCGATGGCGAGGTGAAATACGCCGCGTTCACCGGCAAGGCCGCGCTGGTGATGCGCAACAAGGGCTGCGAGGGCGCCTCGACCATTCATTCGCTGATCTACCGCACCCGCGAATCCGGCGAGGAGCAGCCGAGCTTTGAATTGTGGGACAACGCGCCCGCCTCCAAGGCACGGCTGATCATCATCGACGAATGCTCGATGGTGGATGCCGAACTTGGCCGCGATTTGATGTCGTTCGACTGCCCGCTATTGGTGCTGGGCGACCCCGCGCAATTGCCGCCAATCCAGGGCGGCGGCTTCTTCACCAGCGCAGAGCCCGACGCGATGCTGACCGAAGTGCATCGCCAGGCGCAGGACGATCCGATCGTGCGGATGTCGATGGCGGTGCGCGAGGGACGCGCGCTGGAAATCGGCCGGTTCGGCGACAGCGAGGTGGTGCGGCGCGATACGCTCGACCCGGCTCGCGTGATGGCGGCGGACCAGATCCTGGTCGGCCGCAACAACACCCGCCGCGCCTACAATATGCGGGTGCGTCAGAAAAACGGCATCGAGGAGACGCTGCCGGTGGCCGGCGACAAGCTGGTGTGCCTGCGCAACAACCGCAAGAAGGCGCTGTTCAATGGCGGGCTTTGGCGGGTAAAGGCGCGCGCGCAGTCGAAGTCGCGCATCATCACCATGCGCATCACGCCGGACGAGGATTTCGGCGCGCGGCTGACCAAGGTCTCGGTACGCGCGGACTGCTTTGCCGGCGGCATCGAGGACATCCCCTGGGAGCAGCGCCGGCCCTATGACGAATTCGATTTCGGCTACGTGTTGACTGTGCACAAATCCCAGGGCTCGCAATGGGATGACGTGGTGCTGTTCGACGAGAGCTTTGCGTTTCAAGACAGCCGCGAGCGGTGGCTTTATACCGGCATCACCCGCGCGGCAAAACGCCTCACAGTGGTGGTTTGAGCGGAGCGCAAGACGGAACTTTTCGCGATGTGCTAGGTTTTCCTCTCTTATGAATCGCAACGGAAGGATCACCATGCGAACCGCACGACTTTTCGCCATCGCCCTGCTGGCCGGCACGACCGCCCTCACCCTTTCCGGACCCGCGACCTCGGCTCCGCTGACCGGCGCGGCGTATCTGGCCGGCGCAACCTCGGCCAGCAATGATGTGACGAACGTGCAGTACCGCCGTTATCACGGTCATCATCATGGCTATTACGGCCACCGTCGCGGCTACGGCGGCACCGCCGCGGGAGTCGGCATCGGTCTTGCGGCCGGCGCGCTGATCGGCGGCGCCATCGCTGCCTCGCAGGCCCAGGCCCAGCAGAACGCCGCTTATTGCTCCCAGCGCTACCGCTCCTACGATCCGGCGTCGGGCACCTATCTCAACCGGGACGGCAACCGTTATCCCTGCCCGTAAGATTTCATCTCACGACAGGCGACGTGACGAACGGGCCGGATTCCCTCCGGCCCGTTTTGTTATGGCGTGAGCTCATGAGCGAATGCGGCCGCGCCAATGACGGCGGATGTCAGGCGACGTTGCGCCGGTCCCGAGCAACCTCACCGCGACCGCTCTGCCGTCGCAATTCATCTTCCAGAAATTCATTGGCGATGATGAGCGCCCGCAAGGTGCCGCGCAGGTCGCCGCCACAGACCGCGATCGCGCTGTCCACCGCGCGCTCGTAGCGATCGAGATCATTCCGGCAGGCAGGCTCGAACATGACGGTCTCCGCTTTGAAATAGGCCGATCAGGCGTGCGAGGGATGACGTCGGCACCCGCGACGTCGATTCTCATGTTCCTTATTTGTTCTTATTGGCCATAACCTGTCAATCGGCTGGCCGCCACGGTCGCGCGATCGAACGGCCCGCCACATCATCCATAGCGGGACGATGACGATGCGCTTTGTCCGCGGCGGCCTCGCTTCTCCTTTCACAATTTTGTGTCGCCGGGGCCGGTAACGGCTCACACGCGCGCGGCGTATCTTCGGCATGCGTTTCCGCAGCGGCGCTTCGTCACGAACGCCCGCGCATCGCCCGAGAGGATGCCCATGCTCGCCACCAGCATCAAACGCGCCACCCTCGCGGCCGCCACGCTCGGCGCGGCAGCGCTCGCATGGTTCACCGTCGCGCCCTCGCTCGCCTCCGGAGAGCCTTTCATCATCCCGGCGCCGCAGACCGATAACGCGGCCGCGTCCACCGGCCTCAAGACCGCGGTGATCGCCGGCGGCTGCTTCTGGGGCGTGCAGGGCGTGTATCAGCACACGCGCGGCGTGGTGCAGGCGGTCTCCGGCTATGCCGGCGGCAGCTCATCGACGGCGAAATACGAACTGGTCGGCAGCGGCACCACCGGCCATGCGGAGGCGGTGAAGATCACCTACGATCCGCAGAAGATCAGCTACGGCAAGATCCTGCAGATCTATTTCTCCGTGGTGCACGATCCGACCCAGTTGAACCGTCAGGGACCGGACACCGGTACGCAGTATCGCTCGGCGATTTTCACCTCTTCGCCGGAAGACAAGAAGATCGCCGAGGACTACATCGCCCAGCTCAACGCCGCGAAGGTCTACAAGAAACCGATCGTCACCACGATCGAACCGATGAAGGGCTTCTATCCGGCGGAGGATTATCATCAGGACTACCTGACGCTGCACCCCAATCAGCCCTATATTGCCTTCAACGACATTCCCAAGGTCGAAAATCTCAAGAAGGTTTTTGCCGAGAGCTATCGCGACAAGCCGGTTCTGGTGCGCGATGCCAAAACGACCACCAACTGATCGGGACCACGAGGCACGATGACCACCAAGCCAACACCCAGAATCGAGAAATCCGACGCCGAGTGGCGCAGCGAACTGTCGCCGATGCAGTACCGCGTGCTGCGCGAGAAGGCGACCGAACGGCCGTTCAGCGGCGAATACGACCACAGCTTCGAGCCGGGCACCTATGTCTGCGCCGGCTGCGGACAGCCGCTGTTCACCTCCGATGCCAAATTCGATTCCGGCTGCGGCTGGCCCGCCTTCAGCACGCCCGCCGCGCCGGACAGCGTCGCGGAAGAACGCGACGCCAGCCACGGCATGATCCGCACCGAAGTGCTGTGCTCGCGCTGCAGCGGCCATCTCGGCCATGTGTTCGACGATGGCCCCGGCCCGACCCATCTGCGCTATTGCATCAATTCGGCGGCCCTCAAGCACCAGCCGAAATGATCGGAAGGCCGGCGTTCGCGCGCTGGTTCCATGCCCCGCTCCCGCGCCGAACGACATCCGGCTCAGCCGCACCGCGAACCAAACCGATTCCGGGCAGTGGAACGGATCTCTAGCGTATTGAAAACCGGGAATTTTTACGCGCCAGCGCGCTCGCCATGCGACATCGCCCGTTCATCATGTCGCGATTCACGGGTCGCATTTCGCGAAAAAAGGCCTATATTAACTGTGCTGAAGTGACGCAGCATCGAGCCGCATCGCTCATGCGCGGGTTTGGCTCGTGCGCAAGATTGCTTCGCCTTTCGCAATCATCCTTGAAGAACGCAAATCCTTGCGACGCGGGATTTGCGCCCCAACAAGAAGGCCAAGACGATGGCGGGATTTAATTACAATACTGAAGCCGAGCTTTTTCCGGCCGCGATCCGCAAGAAGAAGCGCGCCGGCTTCACCTATCGCCGGTTCGGCACCGCCGCCGAAGCCGTGCTGTTCGCCATTGAACAATTGCCTGCCGATTCACTGAACGGCGCGTATCTGCAAGTCGACGAGGCGCGCTTCGACCAGAGCGGCATCCGCTCGCTGTATGAGAGCAGCGATTTTCCGCTACAGCGCCGCCCGCGCTCCGAAGAGGAATCCGCGGACGCCGACACCAAGACCGCTTAAAGCGCCTCGCGCCCGCTCAACACGCGGGTGCTTCGCATCAATCCATCCGCGGCTGCTTGTCCATCCAGCGTCGCAGGATGCGCATGTTGCGCATATTGGCGCGGAACATGACGTCGAACGCATCGCCCGCGAACGGCACCAGCCCGACCACACCATCCAGCGCGACATTGCCGAGCATCCGCGCCACCACATGAGCCGGTGCACCGAGCGCGCGGGCCTCGCGCACCATCCACAGCGAGATCGCGGTGGTGAGCAGATCGCCAACCACCGGAATGAGCCCGATCAGCCCGTCGATGCCGTAGCGTATCTTGGTGCCGGGCAGGATGAATGCGACGTCGAGCAGGCGCGCCAAGGCTTCGAGCCGCGCAAACCGCTGCTCGCGACTGAGCGGACCGAAGGAAACATTGCCGAAGACATGGGTGCCGAAGACGTGAGCGCCGAAACCATCCTGAAACCCGCCCGGACCGCCGAAATCGCCAAACGGACCGCCCGGATGCACCTCGTTGCCGTCCTGATCGATGATCTTGGGGCCGCGTGATTTGCCTCCCGCAGCCGCATGCGCATTGGCGGCATTGGCGCGGGTGAAAAACGTCTCGGTCATTCAGGGTTCCTGACAGTCGGACATGGACCGCCTGCAAATAATCACGCGGCACCCCGGTGCAAGCGCCGAAGGCTTTTCCCTGGCGCGATCCGGCGGATTTGTCGCGCGGCGGGCTCTTCGCCGCGGCGAAAAGCCGGCGAAAATCAGGCGCTGGCGCGGAGCGAGGACGACGCCGCCGCGCTCAGAGGGGTCGAATCGTAGACCGCATAGCCGTTCTTGCCGTCCCGCTTGGCGCTGTAGAGCGCCCGATCCGCCGCGGCAATCAGCCGGTCCGGGAATTTGGCGATCTCGGGCCGCCACTGCGCGACACCGATCGACGTCGCCAGCGTGATCTGACGGCCCTGCCACTGCATGGTCACGGCCCGGCACGCTTCGAGCACATGGCGCGCGATCATCGCGCCCTCGCGCAGCGTGGTTTGCGGCAGAACCACGCAGAACTCGTCGCCGCCCATGCGCGCCAGCAGATCCCCGGCCCGCAGCCGCGACTGGGCCGCGAGAGAAAACTGCCGCAGACACTCGTCGCCCGCGGCATGGCCATAGCTGTCATTGATCTCCTTGAAGCCGTCGAGATCGAGCAGCAGCAGTGCGAACGGCTCCTGGGTGTGCTGCGCGTGGGCGCATTCCAGATGCAGACGCGCGAGCAGCTGGCGGCGATTGGCGACGCCGGTCAGGTCGTCGAACAGCGCAAGATCGGCGACCTCGGCCCGCAGACGATCGATCGACAGCAGGACAAAGGCGAAATTCCAGGCCATGACCAGAAAGACCAGCACCAGCACCAGCACGGTCTGGAACGAGCTGAAGTGGAGCATCGACACGACGCCGCCCTGCAGGCCGATGGCGGCGCGGAGCAGATTCACCGTCACGATCAGGACGCCCACCACGGCGGCAAGCCGCGCGCCCGGCCGCCCCTCGCCCCGCGCCACCAGCAGGCGCAGCGACATCAAGATCGGAATCGACTGACAGATGGAATAGATGCACAGCCGCATCATGATGCCGTGATCGGCAAAGGCGAACAGACCGAGCGCGGCGAAGGCGCCGACGACAATGGCAAGGCTTGCCCGCCACGAGACCGGCTGATCGTAAAAGCGCTCGATGCCCATCGCGACCACGCAACAGGCGAGGATCACCAGCGTGGCCGCGATCCACAGCGGCAGGACCGGATCGATCACCTCGCGCAGCAGGGAGATCAGGCAGGCGACGGCGAGAATGAGCGCGCCGGCGGCCCAATAACGCGCGGCCTCGAAGTTCGGATAGCTGCGCCCGACATAGATCCACACCACGCCGAGCGCGACGCAGTTGACGATGAAGACGATCCACAAGGTGAATACGTTCAGCATGCGCTCTTTCCGTCGAATGGCGACGATGAATTCCAGAAGCTCGTATCCGCGCTTTCGCTCATCGCGGGTCTTGAGCGGGGATGTTCACCTTGCCAGCGGCCCGCTTAACGAACCCTGAGTGGGGTTGGACATCTCTCAGCGTGGTTGTGGATTGATGAAGACGGCCGCGATCGCGCGGACACCACCGCTTCGCCGCTCGCAATCGCAACGGAATCAATGGCTCAGCGGTGATTTTCGCTGATTGTTAACCGTAAGGGTGCACAAGAGAGCCAAGCAGTTGCCCACAGTTAAACTGCGAAACATCGATTTATCCACGACAAGGCGTCGCGAATCGGTTCGGATGATTCTGAGGCTGCGAGACCGGCCATCTGCCGAGCAAGCCTCGCATGACGTTATCGTCAATTTTAAACCTGAGAGGTTCTTATGGCGAAGAAAGCCAAGAAGGCGAAGAAGACAGTGAAGAAGGCCACCAAGGCCAAGAAGGTGACCAAGGCCAAGAAGGCTCCGAAGGCCAAAAAGGCGAAGAAGGCCAAGAAAGCCAAGAAGGCCAAGCGCTAAACGAAAACGGCCCGGGTGAACCTCACCCGGGCCGTCAAACTTTCAGGCCGCACATCGCGCCACGTCAGCCTCGCTCCGGCTTCATTCAAAGCCTCGCTTCAATCCCCAGCTTCACGCTCCGGTCTCTCCAAGTCTTGGCTGCAAGCGCTCCCGCGCGCCAAGAGCGCACCTCGTCATCGTTCAGCCGCCGCAAAGCGTCCTAGCGCCCGACCAGCCGGTCGGCGAAATAGGCGATGGTCTTGCGATAGATGACCGCCCTATTCCATTCCCGCATCGCATCGAAATTCGCCGAGCCCTCGTGATAGTCGCCGCCGGCGCGCCAGCCCGCGGTCTTGAGCAGGTTCGCGGTCGACGCCAGCACGTCCGGCACGCTGTGGCGCAGGTCGACATGGCCGTTGCCGTCATAGTCCACGCCGTACTTGATGTAGCTCGAGGGCAGAAACTGGGTCTGGCCGATCTCGCCGGCATAGGCGCCGATCATGTCGCGCAGACCGAGGTCGCCGCGCTGCACGATCTTGAGCGCCGCGAGCAACTCGCCCTGAAACAGTTCGGTGCGGCGGCAGTCATGCGCCATGGTGGCGAGCACGCGAAACACCGGCAGCTTGCCCATGTCGCCCTTGCCGAAATCGGTCTCGAGGCCCCAGATCGCCACGATGATCTGCGGCGGCACGCCGAACTGCCGCTCGATGCGCGCGAGCAGCGAGGCGTGACGCTGCAGCATCGCCTGCCCGCCCTTGATGCGCACCGCGCCGACGCGGGTGGCGACATACTGCTCGAAGGTCTTGTTGAAGGTGCCGCGCTGCCGGCGGTCGAACGCCAGCACTGCCGGGTCCTGCGTGACGCCGCCGAGCGCCTGCGCGATCACTCCGGAGGAAATGCCCGCGGCCTGCGCCTCGCGCGAGAAGCTGGCGACGAAACTGTTGAAATCGCCGCCGCATTGCGCGGCGAGGGCGGGAGAAACGAGCGTGAGGGAGAGGAGGACGGCTGCGAGCGGGCGCGCGATCATGTGTGAACCTTTATGAGAGCCCCTGCGCGCGATGATGGCACGGCACCGGGCATTCCACAACGCACGCGCCGCGCCCGGCGCGGCTCCGTGGCCCGCGCGGCGCGCTCTAGCCTCTCACGATAGGCGCTTTCCGCCGCCGTCCCGAGCGGCGCGCCCTTCTGCGGCGGCGTTGTATCTGCTATCCGCGGCGACCGGCCCGGCACGGGCAAGTCCGTTCTGACCGATCCTGGTTGTCGCGAAACGACCGCAGCTTCCCTGACCTGCTCGAATGCTTCATCCCCGGCATGCCGATGCCGAAGCGCATGCGCGGCACGCCCTCCTCGCATGGCTTGGACCTTTCGCCAGCAACAGCAGAACCATTATGCTGCGTGGCGCCGTGCACGGCTGAACAGAAATTGTTCTGGCTCAACCTCCGTAACCGGCGACGCCTGTAAGAAAACATCATTCAGCGACAGGACACAGGTTCGTGGCTGCAAAGCGCATTCTTCTGGAAGTAGGAACGGGCAACGACTGGCATGGTGGCAGCTACACCAAAGCTGCCGTCCGCGCGGTGGAGGACGCCATCCATCACAGTTCGCTGGTCCTGCTGAAAACGCTCGATCTCGATCCCGACAAGATGCTGGTCGATGTCAAGATCGGCGTGCAGCAGCCGGAAAAGGTGGATCCCGCCGCCGTGAAGGCGGTGCTGCCTCACGGGCAGGTCACCGTCGAGGTCGTCAATGGCGGCCTCAACGCCGCCAACACCGGGCCGGATGACATCTCGATTATCGCGGTCGCCGCAATCACGGTTCATCTCGATCTCGCATAGAGCCGCTCCTGCACCTTCCGAGGTCGCTCGATCACTCGGTTTCTGGATTCACGACCCAAAGCAAAAACGGCGGCCCTTTCGGCCCGCCGTTTTCATTTCAGGTCACCGCTTTCGCGGGGACGACACCATGAGATGCGATTAGTTGTCGAGGAAGCTCCGCAGCTTCCTTGACCGGCTGGGATGCTTCAGCTTGCGCAGCGCCTTCGCCTCGATCTGGCGGATGCGTTCGCGGGTCACCGAGAACTGCTGGCCGACTTCCTCCAGCGTGTGGTCGGTGTTCATGCCGATGCCGAAGCGCATGCGCAGCACGCGCTCCTCGCGCGGCGTGAGCGAGGCGAGCACACGCGTCGTGGTCTCGCGCAGGTTCGACTGGATCGCCGCGTCGATCGGCAGGATCGCGTTCTTGTCCTCGATGAAATCGCCGAGGTGCGAATCCTCCTCGTCGCCCACCGGAGTCTCCAGCGACAGCGGCTCCTTGGCGATCTTGAGAACCTTGCGCACCTTCTCGAGCGGCATGCCGAGCTTTTCGGCCAGCTCCTCCGGGGTCGGCTCGCGGCCGATCTCGTTGAGCATCTGGCGCGAAGTGCGCACGATCTTGTTGATGGTCTCGATCATGTGCACCGGAATGCGGATGGTGCGCGCCTGGTCGGCGATCGAACGGGTGATCGCCTGCCGGATCCACCATGTGGCATAGGTCGAGAACTTGTAGCCGCGACGATACTCGAACTTGTCGACCGCCTTCATCAGGCCGATGTTGCCTTCCTGAATGAGGTCGAGGAACTGCAGGCCGCGGTTGGTGTATTTCTTGGCGATGGAGATGACGAGGCGCAGGTTGGCCTCCACCATTTCCTTCTTCGCCTGCCGCGCCTCGCGCTCGCCCTTCTGCACCGAGTGCACGATCTTGCGGAATTCGCCGATTTCGAGCCCGGTCAGCGCCGCGAGTTGCTGGATCTCGTGGCGCAGCTCCTTGATGCGGTCCTTCTCCACCGCGACGAAATTCTTCCAGCCCTTGGCGGCGAGTTTCGAGACGCGGTTGAGCCAGCGCGGATCGAGCTCCGAGCCGGTGTAGTTCTTGAGGAAGTCCTCGCGGCCGACGCCGTGGCTGTCGCCGAGGCGGAACAGGCGGCCCTCATAGGACACCAGCCGCTTGTTGATGTCGTAGAGCTGCTCGACGAGGCTGTCGATGCGCGCCTGGTTGAGCCGCAGCGACTTCACCTCGACGATGATCTCGTCCTTCAGCTTCTTGTACTTGCGCTCCTGCGAGGGCGAGAGCGAGGGCCCCTGCGAGGCGCTCTCGAGCTGGTTCTGGATGTCCTGCTCCTGCAGGCGGCGCAGCTTCTTGTAGCTGTCGGCGATGCGGTCGAAGATCTCCACGACCTTCGGCTTCAGCTCGGCCTCGATCGCGGCGAGCGACATCTGGTTCTCGAACTCGTCGTCCTCGTCCTCCTCGGGCGCGGCGGCGCCTTCGCCCGCGGCGGGCGCGGGGCGGAACGGTGTCGGCGAGGGCGGCGCGGCCGGCGGCGCGGGCGCGACGGCGGCGATCACCTGCACGGTGCCGTCACCGTTGACGACCGCGCTGGTCGGCTGGCCGTCCGGACCGGCGGGGCCGGCGATCATCGCCGGGTTCATGTTGTTCTTGGCATCGGGCCCGGCATAGGTCGCTTCCAGGTCGATGATGTCGCGCAGGAAGATCTTTCCTTCGTTGAGCTCGTCGCGCCAGATGATGATGGCCTGGAAGGTCAGCGGGCTTTCGCACAGCCCGGCGATCATCGCCTCGCGGCCGGCCTCGATGCGCTTGGCGATGGCGATTTCGCCCTCGCGCGACAACAGCTCGACGGTGCCCATCTCGCGCAGATACATGCGCACCGGATCGTCGGTGCGCTCGCCCGGCTCGGACTTCTTGGTTTCGGTGACGGCCTTGGAGGTGACTTCGACAAGCTCGTTGTCGGTCTCGTCGTCGGCCTCCTCCTGCTTCTCCTCGTCCTCGCTGTCGGCGTCGTCGGCCTCGGACACGTTGATGCCCATGTCGGAGAGCATCGCCATGATGTCCTCGATCTGCTCGGGCGAGGTGGTGTCGGAGGGCAGCACTTCATTGAGCTGATCGAAGGTCACGAAGCCGCGCTTCTTGGCCTGCTTGATCATCTTCTTGACGGCGGCGTCCGACAGGTCGAGCAACGGCGAAGGCGCGTCGGCGCTGTCCTTCTCGGGAGCATCGGCGGCCTTCTGATCCTTCTCTTTGTCCTTGAGAACTACCGTCTTCGCCTTGGTGGCCATTCACTGCTCCTGAACGCGCTTCATGCCGGGGACGTCGCCGCCCCGCGTACTGAATTCCTGCATCACGACACGGACGGCTTGACGCCGCCCGGCCTGCGATTATTCAAAACACGGTCGGCCCGAGAACCGGTGCCGGACCATGCCGTCTCATGCGGAAAGGGCGGCGCAAAACAGCACCACCCCGAATCGGTTTGCAACCGCTGGCTCGTGTTGTGGCCCCAAGGCCGTTAAGCTCCAATTAACCCTGTTTCTGGGGGTAAATCCTCGTTTTGGCGAGTCTTTTTCGCGCCAGTCGACCGGGGATTCCGCCATCCTCGCGGAACCCGGATCAGCCCCGGCGGCGCCCGGAGGATTCTCCGAACCCCTCGATCAGTGCCTCGATGCCGTCGACCTCCGCAAGCCGGGCTTTGACGTCACGCAGCCATTCGTGGTTCGCCTCGCTGGCCTCCTGTCCAAGCGCCAGCTCGGCGTCTTTAAGCTCCCTAAGTAAGGAGTGAAATTGTCGATGCAAGGCAATGAGTTGACGCCAGGTCGAAAGAACGTCCTCCTGGGCCGCGCCGGGCTCGGCGCCCCACACGTCGCGGGTCGTGATCGCTCTCTCAACCCGTTGTAAAATATCGGAGAATCCGGACGTGGCGAGGTCGGCGCGCATCTTTTCGGCCTGTTCCTCCGGGCCGCTGGCGCGATGATGATCCTGCGCGAAAGCGGCGATGATCCCCGCCCGCAGCCGGTGGGCCTCGGGATGGGCGAGCTCCAGCGCGGCGATTTCCTCAAGATGATCGCCGAGCAGCCAGGGGTGATTGATCAGCGCGTGCAGGATCAGAGCCTCGCGGCGGGACATCGCGCTGCGCTGGCCGCGCATGATCGGGCTCGACGCCAGATGGGGACTGGCGGGCTGATAGGACTGGCGGCCGGTGAAGCGGCCGGCTGTGGATAGCGCGGGTCCGCGCCCGCCCCGCCCCGCCCCGCCGGGCTGAAATGCGCCGCGCGGCGCGAAACGCCGGCCCGATTCGCCGCCATAGCCACCGCCGGACCGCCCGCCCCGGAACGGCGCGCCGCTCTCGGCCGGCGCGAACATCTGCGCGAGGCGCTGGGTGAAATCCTGCCGATAATAGCGCCGCACCACCTCGTCGCGGATGCCATTGCTCAGTTCGTTGATCCGCGCCTCGAGCGCCGCGCGCCGCTCCGGCGTCGCGAAGCTGCCGCCGGCGATCTCGCGCGACCACAGCATGTCGGCGAGCGGTCGCGCCGCATTCATCACCTCGTCGATCGCGGCGCGGCCGCCGGAGCGCGCCAGATCGTCGGGGTCCTGCCCTTCCGGCATCAGCGCAAAACGAAGACTCTTGCCCGGCAGAAGATGCGGCAGCGCGAGGTCGGCGGCACGGAAGGCGGCGCGCTGGCCGGCGCTGTCGCCGTCGAAGCACAGGATCGGCTCATCCGCCATTCGCCACAGCAGCGCGAGTTGGTCCTCGGTCAGCGCGGTGCCAAGCGGCGCGACCGCGCCCGCAAAACCCACCGTGACCAGCGCGATCACGTCGACATAGCCTTCTGCAACGATCAGCGGCGCGCCGTCATGCACCGCCTGACGGGCGGCGGCGATGTTGTAGAGATTGTGCCCCTTGTGAAACAGCGAGGTTTCCGGCGAGTTGAGATACTTCGCCGGGACGTCCTTCTCCAGCGCGCGGCCGCCGAAGGCGATGATGCGGCCGCGCTGATCGGCGATCGGAAACATCACGCGATCGCGGAAACGATCGTACGGCACCGGAATGTCGTCGCCATGAATCAGCAATCCGGTCTCGATCATGTCCTCGACCGGAATGCCGAGCTTGCCGAGATGCTCCTTCAGCGCGAAGCGATCCGGCGGCGCATAACCCATGCGAAACCGCATTTGCGTCGCCGGCTGGATCGCGCGGTCGGCGAGATAGCCGCGCGCCTTGGCGCCGGCGCGCGAAGCCAGCGTGTCGGCGAAGAACTTGGCGGCCAGATCCATCACGTCATAGAGCGTCTTGCGGCGTTGTTCGTGGCGCGCGGCATCGGGGGATACCGCGGGGATCGACATGCCGGCCTGCGAGGCGGCAGCCTCCACCGCCTCGATGAATCCGAGGCCCTCGGTCTCCATGATGAAGTCGAAAATGTTGCCGTGCTTGCCGCTGGCGAAACAGTGATAGAACCCCTTCTGGTCGTTGACCGTGAAGGACGGCGTCTTTTCCTGCTTGAAGGGCGAGAGCCCCTTGAACTCCTTGCCGGCGCGTTTCAGCTTCACGCGGCGGCCGACGACTTCCGAAACCGGAAGGCGGGCGCGCAGTTCTTCAAGAAATTGGGGCGTGAAGCGCATCGATTCGGGGGCCTTTGCAACCGGCCATGAATATAGGACGCCCCGGACGCTGGCCCAACCGATCCCGGGGCATCCTATCGCGGTGCCCGCTATTCACAGGCTGTTGACCGGGGGACAGCCCTCATCCCGGCCGGCCGGGCTTTGAAACGACGCGCGGCCCGCGTATCCATGCCGCCCCGATTCCCGTCTGAAAGTTCCGATGTCCGCTTTGCCTCACGAGGACGCCGCCGACCATCCCGGCTCCTGGATCATTCTCGCGCTCGCCATCGCCTGCGGCGCCACCGTCGCCAATCTCTATTACGCCCAGCCGCTGATCGGGCCGATCAGCATCTCGTTCGATCTCGACCTCACCGCGGCGGGCCTGATCGTCACCATGCTGCAGCTCGGCTACATGCTGGGCCTGATCTTCCTGGTGCCGCTCGGCGACCTCGTCGAGAACAAGCGGCTGATCCTGATCGCGCTCAGTGCGGTGATCGCCTGCCTGATCGTCGCCGCGCTCGCGCCACGCGCCTCCGTCTTCATCGTCGCCTCGCTGCTGATCGGCATGAGCGCGACCGCGACGCAGATGATCGTGCCGGTCGCAGCGCATCTCGCGCCGGCCCGCTCGCGCGGCCGGATCGTCGGCACGGTGATGAGCGGGCTATTGTTCGGCATTTTGCTGGCGCGGCCGATCTCGACCATGATCGCAGGTCCCCTCGGCTGGCGCGCAATGTACTGGATTTCGGCTGCGGTGATGCTCGCCGTGCTGATCATGGCGGCGCTGGTGCTGCCGCGGCGCCGGCCGCAGCCGGGCCTCAACTACCTGACGCTGATCACCTCGCTCTGGGGCCTGATGATCGCAACGCCCGTGGTGCAGTGGCGCGCCGCCTATCAGGGCCTGCTGTTCGGCGCCTTCAGCGTGTTCTGGACCGCGATGCCTTTTCTGCTGCAACAGCCGCCCTTCTCGCTCGGCCATCTCGGGCTGTCGGCGTTCCTGCTGAGCGGGGTCGCCGGCGCCTTCGTCGCGCCGCTGGCGGGACACCTCGCCGACAAGGGGCACAGCGACGCCGTCACGCTCGGCTGTTTCACGCTGGTGGCGGTCAGCTCCGTCCTGACCTTCATCGGCGGACAGGGATCGCTCGCTTTGCTGGTGGCGGCCGGCATCGTCCTCGACATCGGCGCGCAGGCCAATGTCGTGATCGGCCAGCGCGCGATCTATACCCTCGCGCCCGAGATCCGCAGCCGCGTCAACGCCATCTATATGGCGCTGTTCTTCCTCGGCGGCGCGATTGGCTCGGCGCTCAGCGGCATCGCCCTGTCACATGGCGGCTATGCCACCGTCAGCCTGTTCGGGCTCGGATTCGCCGCGATTGCATTCCTATTATTCGGGCTCGAAAAATTCCGCGGCCGCGCGTAATGTCAATGCCGAGGGCTTAGAAACCGGAGGCTGCCTCCATGGACCAGATCGCCCCATCCGCGCGCTCACGCGCGCCAGAACTGCTTGCACCCGAAGAACCCTATCCCGTGATCGAGGCGAACACCGCCGGCGCCTCGCCGTTCTTCTTCACCTGCGACCATTACGGGCGGCACATCCCCCGTGGCCTCGGCCATCTCGGATTGCCGGCGAGCGAACTCGATCGCCATATCGCCTGGGACATCGGCATCGCAGGAGTTGCGATGCGGCTGGCGCGGATGATGGACGCGCATCTGATCGCCCAGCACTATTCGCGCCTCGTCATCGACTGCAACCGGCCGTTCGACAGCGCCGGCTCGATCCCGCTGCTCAGCGAGGCGACCGCCATCCCCGGCAACAGCGGCCTGAGCGCCGACCAGATCGCGGCACGGCGGCGGGAAATCTTCACGCCCTATCACACGCGGATCGCCGACGCGCTCGATGCCCGCGCGGCGCAGAAGCGGCGGACCGTGCTGATCTCGCTGCATTCGTTCACGCCGATCTATGCCGGCATCGAACGGCCCTGGCATGTCGGCACGCTGTATCAGCACGGCCACGGCCTGCCACCCCTGCTGCGCGAACTGCTGCATGCCGAAGGCGATCTCGTGGTCGGCAACAACGAGCCCTATTCGGTCAGCCACGCCACCGACTACACCATTCCGGTGCATGGCGACCGCCGCTCGCTGATCAACACCGGCCTCGAGATTCGCCAGGACCTGATCGCCGACGAGCGCGGCCAGCAGCAATGGGCGGAACGGCTCGCGCGCCATCTGCGCGAGGGCGAGATTCGTTTGTTTGCGAAGGATTTTTTCCCCCCCTAGGGAGCTCCCTCCCCCCCGCTCGCCCCATACCCCGTCTTCGCCGCCCGCCCAACGACATGACTTGACAGGCAACCGTTTTGTTGCCTTTTATTCCCACCATGGATGAGGT